>Ga0172375_10000362_pt1 | contig 72963 bp, 76 predicted proteins | sample LakKiv1m_FD_114537 | JGI IMG/M metagenome (GOLD analysis project Ga0172375, IMG submission 114537) | Freshwater microbial communities from Kabuno Bay, South-Kivu, Congo - kab_092012_11.1m | ecosystem: Environmental > Aquatic > Freshwater > Lake | place: Democratic Republic of the Congo... | reverse complement strand
GAGAGTAATGATAGCAAATGACCGCGCTACGATAGATTATAGGAGCGAAGTACTGAGAAAAACAATTCATCTGTTTTCTCTCTCTATTCCTACCGTTTACTATTTTATTACAAAGGAACTGGCATTAAGCATTCTGGTTCCTTTAACTTTTTTTTCACTACTTGTAGACTACGGAAGATACTACAGCAAACCTCTTGCAGAAATAATTAATAAAATTTTCGGAATTATAATGCGTAAACATGAGTTTGACGCAAAGAAGAAAAATTTAAACGGTGCAACTTATGTTCTGATATCTGCTGTAATTGTTGTTTTAATTTTTCCTAAAGTATTTGTTGTAACGGCGTTCGCAGTTTTAATAATTGGTGATATTTTTGCTGCGTTAATCGGGAGGAAATTTGGGAAGACAAAATTTTTATTGAAAAGTTTAGAAGGAACTCTAGCATTCTTTTTCTTCTCATGTTTTGTAGTTCTACTTTCTCCTAAGATTAAAGGAAGTTTTACGGAATATTTAATTGGGTTTGTTGCAGTTGCGGTTGGTGCAATTGCAGAAAATATTTCGGGTGAATGGACAGACGATAATCTTACAATTCCAATAACAATCTGTATTACAATGTGGATACTCTACGCACTCTTTCTTCCCCAACTTCCTCTAATTCTGCCTAATGTTCCTAATTAATTATTTTATATAAGTGGACTGTTCATTGGCTAAGAGTAAGAAAATACTTTTCCAAGTAACATGAAGGAGAAATAGTTCATGCTTGCGTCATCCTTTCCTTATTATATTTGTTCCGGTAATCAACTGGCGACATTCCAACAATTTTTTTGAATACTTCTCTAAATGCTTTGTTATCGGTATAACCAACATCATACATTACTTCATTAATAGTTTTTCTTCCAGTTTCAAATTGTTTCTTAGCAACTTCAACCTTAACCCTTTGCATGTATTCAACTATTGAATTGAAAGTTGCGGCTTTAAATCTCCGTTCAAAGGTACGGCGCCCTACACCGAATATTTCTGATAACTTATCAACAGTAATTTTATCTTTGAAATTATTTTCAATAAATTCCTGTGCATTCTTAACAACATAATCGTGGTGTTCTTTTTGTCCTGTAAAAATTATAAAAGGAGACTGTGAGCCCCGGTCTATATCTATCTGAAACATTTTTGAACATTGAATAGCAACATCTTTTCCTGCATATTTTTCTACAAGATATAAAATCAGATTCGATGAAGAAAAAGCTCCACCGCTAGAATAAATACCATGATCATCCGTAATTATTTTATCAACCACTAGGTTAACTTCCGGGAACAAAGTTTTAAAATCATTTTCTGCTCTCCAGTGAGTAGAACATTGTTTTCCTTTTAGTAATCCAGTAGCAGCAAGTAAAAAAGCACCAACACAAAGACTTGCTACTTCAGCACCTCTTTTATATTGTTTTATTATCCAGGGAATATAGTCTTTGTTTAAGTTAACAGCTTCTTTAAGGTCACCATCCATTGCAGGTACTATTACTAAATCAGTTTTTTCAATATCAGTAAGCAAAGCATCTGTCGTTACAGTATATAAACCGTTGTTTAATTTTATTTGGGTATTTAATCCTAACATCTGCACGTTAAACAATGGAGGTTTTCCAATATCAACAAGAATATTATTCACTTCAGAAAATGCATGTCTTGGAAGTTCTATGCTGCTTAAACGGGCTTTATGAGTCACAAGTATTGATATATGTTTCATGATTACAATGTAATCAAGTAAGTTGTCGCAATCAACCCCTTATAATGTCGTATTTACACTGCAGATAAGTTACTTCTTGACATTACTTTTGCAGTGAATTTCGAAAAGGCGTAATTATGGAAAAATATATATTAAGCAATAATATCAATGTTTTTTGTGTAAGCGCAAAATCATTTCCGAATGGAATTTTAGAAGCTCATCAGACGTTACACTTATTAGTTCCCTTTAAAAAAGAAAGACGATATTTCGGAATATCTCGTCCTTATAAAGATACTATTGTTTACAAAGCAGCCGCCGAAGAAATGCATCAAGGGGAAGCCAAAAAATTAGGGTGTGAACTTTTTACAATAAAGAACGGGCACTACATCAGCATTGTGATTGCCGACTTTATGAAAGATATTTCAAGCATCGGCAGAGCATTTCAAAAATTGCTTTCACATCCGGATATAGACCCAAACGGGTTTTGTGTAGAATGGTATCTCAATGATCAAGATTTGCGGTGCATGGTAAGATTAGATCCGGCAAAACTAACATGACAAAAAAATCATAACTATAACTTCATCAAAAATTCGAAGGAGAATATCATGTTACAAATAAATCCATACTTGAACTTTAACGGCAACACTGAAGAAGCGTTCAACTTTTATAAATCCGTTTTTGGCGGCGAGTTCAGAATGCTGATGCGTTTCAAAGATACTCCGGATGCCGGCAAAATTCCGGCGGATGCAAAAAATCAAATAATGCACATTGCTTTACCACTTGGCAAAGACAATGTGTTGATGGCAACTGATGCCCCTGAATCAATGGGATTTGGTCTTAAGTTTGGAAACAATGTACACATTTCAATACATACGGAAAGCAGGGAAGAAGCGGATAAATTATTTAAGGGATTATCTGCAGGAGGAAAGGTTCAAATGCCTATGGCTGATATGTTTTGGGGAGACTACTATGGGGCTTTTACAGACAAGTTCGGAGTACAGTGGATGATAAGTTTCAATAAGCAAGGTTAACAAATGAAAACAGCGAAAATTATTTTTTGGGCGACAACTGGAATCATATGCCTTTTTGAGGGCGCGCTGCCTGCTTTAACTTTTCAAACGGAACTTGCAAAAGAAGGAATCCGGCATCTTGGTTATCCTCAATACTTTGGAAACACGTTTGTTGTTTTTAAAGTGCTTGGAGCGCTGGCTCTAATTATTCCGCAAGTACCTAGACGAGTCAAAGAGTGGGCGTATGCCGGTTTCGCATTCGATTTTATTTTCGCATGCATAAGTCTATGGGCAGTGGATGGATTTGGCGGGCAAGTGCTTTTCCCGCTTTTATTTCTTGTAATTCTTGCTGCATCCTATGTCTTCCATTATAAAATTAGTTCAACCAATTTGTAAATAATTTGGCGTATTGAAAGGCGTGTAATTAAATGAAAGGAAAAGCAAAGTGAGAAAACTAATTCTGAAAATGTCTGTCTCTATAGATGGCTTTGTATGCGGACCGAATGGTGAGATAGATTGGATCTTTAAAAGCATGAATGAAAATGCTGCAGATTGGGTTGTTAATACATTATGGCAGTCAGGCGTGCATATTATGGGAAGTAAAACGTATCAAGATATGGCTGCGTATTGGCCAACTTCAACAAAATCGTTTGCTGCTCCTATGAATGAAATTCCGAAAGTAGTTTTTACAAAGAAAGGTTTTGTAGAGCACCCGGATATTAATCTGACTACTGCCGCGCTTAAGGACGCGTCTCGAATTAAGCAAGGCGGTGAAATAAATCATTCAAAAATAAATAATACTGATTGGGCGTCCCCTCAAATAGCGCGCGGTAATCTTGCGGAGGAAATCAATAAGTTGAAACAACAATCCGGTAAAAACATTTTGGCTCATGGTGGTGCGAGTTTTGCGCAAAGTCTTGTGGAGGGAAATCTTATTGATGAGTACCGACTCGTGATACATCCTGTGTCGCTTGGAAATGGACGAGCTCTTTTCTCAAGACTGACCAAACCGCTTAATCTGAAGCTTGACAGTTGTACTAAATTTGACTCAGGTGTTGTTGCTCACGTTTATCATTCGTTGGATGCTTAAGCTAGCAGCGGGCAAAGCAAAATAAATAGAAAGAAAAATCAAAGTGAAAAAATTAAAGTTACAAATGCAGATGACTATAGACGGATTTGTTGCAAGTCCCAACGGAGAGTTGGATTGGGCAACCTGGAACTGGGACGACAAAATCAAAAACTATGTGAACGAATTGACCGACTCTGTTGATACAATACTTTTGGGTCGAAAGCTGGCTGATGGATTCATCCCATACTGGACGAATGTGAAATCCGACGATCCTCAATATCCATTTGCTAAAAGGATGGTGGATATTCCTAAAGTTGTTTTCACAAAAACACTTGAAAAGTATAATTGGGTGAACACAACACTAGCAAAAGACAATTTGGTTGAAGAGGTTAAGCAGCAAAAAAATAAAAATGGGAACGGTATTATTGTTTACGGCGGCGCTTCATTTGTTTCATCCTTAATAAAAAACAATCTGATTGATGAATACCACCTTTTCATTAATCCGGTTGCAATTGGAAAAGGATTAACAATATTTAACGGATTGGAAAACAAACTTGATTTGAAACTTGTAAACAGTAAAACTTTCGATTGCGGAATTGTTGTCAATCATTTAGAACCCAAATCGCTTTGAATAATGGAGAAACACTATGAGAAAATTAAACGTGTTCAATTTCGTAACACTCAACGGATATTTTGAAGGACCAAAACATGATATAAGCTGGCATAGACACGGTGCTGAAGAAAATAAATTTTCTGATGATTCACTGAAAGCCGAAGGCATTCTTCTCTTTGGCAGAAGAACTTACGAGATGATGTATAGTTTCTGGCCAACGCCAATGGCTGCAGAGCAGTTTCCGGAAACGGCTCTGGGAATGAATAGATCCGAGAAAATTGTCTTTTCCAATACAATGAAAAAAGCAGAATGGAAGAACACAAAAGTAATCGGTGGAGATATTGTAGCGGAAATGAAACGGATGAAAAAAACTAAAGGGTTGGACATGGTTATTCTGGGAAGCGGTAGCATTGTTACACAATTCGCAGAGGCTGGATTGATTGACGAGTATCAGATTATGATTGATCCGGTAGCTATTGGCAAAGGTACAGCTATGTTCAAAGGCTTAAAAAATAAACTTGATTTGAAACTAACTGAGAGTAAAATATTTAAAAGCGGAGTAGTTCTACTTTGCTACAAACAGCTCTGAGATTTTCAATTAAGAAAGAAAAACAAAGTGGGCAAAATAATTTTAGTTGTTCATATATCGCTCGACGGTTTTGTTGCGGCACCCAATGGAGAACTAACCGGCTTTGATGCCAGAGAAGAAAATTTGCAATTTGTTTACAGCTTAACAGAAAATTCCGACACTGCTTTATTCGGAAGAATTTCATATCAACTTCTTGACAGCTATTGGCCAACTGCAAACAATCGTCCTAATGCTACAAAAGGTGAAATTGCATATTCAAATTGGTATAACAAGGCTAAAAAAATTGTTATTTCTAAGACGCTGGCAAACAAGAACATACATAACACGATTATAGTTGGTGAGAATATTTTGAATAAAGTTATTAGAACCAAAGAGCAGACTGAGAAAGAGATACTAATTTTTGGCAGCTCAGCTATTTTTCAATTACTGATGAAGCATGATTTAATAGATAGTTTCTGGATATTTATTAATCCGGTTATTTTCGGAAAAGGTATCCCGCTCTTTGCGGAGTTAACAAACCAAACAAAACTCAAACTCTTGACAACAAAACAGTTTTCTAACGGCGAGATAGCGCTTAACTATGTCGTTGACAAATAACATGAACTAACCGCAATCGAACTCAGATATAAATTGCATTTTTCAGAACGGAGGAACAAAAAATGAGAAAATTAATTTTTGCAATAAATGTAACCGTTGACGGTTATGCAGATCATACCGCCGGTATTGTGGATGATGAATTACACGGGTACTTCACTGGGCTCTTGCTAAACACAGACATTGAGATTTTCGGACGCAACACCTATAATCTGATGTATCCATACTGGCACGACGTTGCGATGAATCAATCGGAAACGAAAGTAACCAACGAATTTGCCCGCACGTTCGATGCGATACCCAAGATCGTCTTTTCAACGACGTTGAAAAGCGTTGAGTGGAACAACACAACGCTCCTGCACTCAAACCTTCAAGAAGAGATCGTGAAATTGAAACAACAGCCCGGTAAAAGTATCTCAATAGGTAGTATTAGCATCGCTTCGCAACTTACACAGCTTGGTCTTATTGATGAGTACTACTTTGTTGTTCATCCGATTATTGCCGGCAAGGGAAAGCGTTTGTTTGAACGATTAGAAAATAGCAGACAGCTTCAACTCATAGATACACAAAAATTAAATTCAGGTGTTGTAGCACTTCATTATAAAAAAATATAGGTGATAAAATGCAAAAGATAACTTCATTTTTATGGTTCGATGACCAAGCCGAAGATGCAGTTGAATTTTATAAATCGGTTTTCAAGAATTCACAAGGCGGTGAATCAACTCATTACTCCGAAGCAGGTGCTCAAGTTTCGGGACAGCCAAAAGGTTCGGTTATGACTGTACCGTTTCAGCTATACGGACAAGATTTTGTTGCGCTGAACGGCGGACCGCTTTTCAAATTCAATCCTTCAATTTCATTTTTCGTAAACTGCAAAACTGAAAATGAAGTACAAAAGCTGTGGGATAAATTATCGGAAGGCGGCAAAGCACTGATGCCTCTGGATAAATATCCATTCAGTGAAAAGTACGGCTGGATTCAGGATAAGTACGGAGTATCGTGGCAGATCATTCTACCAATGGGTGAAGTAAAACAAACTATTGTTCCATCAATGCTGTTTGTTCAAAACGTTTGCGGCAGAGCGGAAGAAGCCATCAATTACTACACTTCTGTGTTCGGCAATTCGAAACTTCTAACTACATTCAGATATTCTGCAGGCGAAGAACCGGATAAAGAAGGAACTCTAGCTTATGCGGATTTTGTATTGGAAGGACAAATTTTTGCAGCAATGGATAGTGCGCACGAACATAAATTCAATTTCAACGAAGCAATATCGTTCGTGGTAAATTGTGAGTCACAGGAAGAGTTAGATTACTTTTGGGAAAAACTCTCCAAAGGCGGTGATCCAAAAGCGCAGCAATGCGGTTGGCTAAAGGATAAATTCGGTGTTTCATGGCAGATAGTTCCAATGGTGCTTGGCGAATTATTGAGTAATACTGATAAAGCTCAGAAAGTAATGTCTGCTTTGTTAAAAATGAAAAAACTTGATATTGAAACTTTAAAAAAAGCATAAGGAGAAAAATTATGTCTACTATATCGCTTCATAGAGTTTTTAAGGCATCGCCGAAAAAAATATATACGGCTTTCCTTGATGCTGATGCCCAGGCAAAATGGCTTCCGCCAAACGGATTTACCTGCAAAGTGCATCATCTGGATGCCAAAGTTGGCGGGACTTATAAAATGTCGTTTACAAATTTCTCAACTGGCAAAAGTCATTCGTTTGGAGGGAAATATCTTGAATTAGTACAGAATGAGAAAATTCGTTATTCAGATCAGTTTGATGATCCGAATCTGCCGGGTGAAATGTTTACTACAGTTACTATAAAAAGAGTTTCCTGCGGTTCAGATGTTAATATTGTTCAGGATGGAGTACCGGATGTTATTCCACCTGAAATGTGCTATCTCGGTTGGCAGGAATCACTTGACCAATTAGCTAAGCTTGCGGAACCGGAAATATCGGATTAATAATTATTTGTTATGTACAGGTTTAAAAAGTTTTTTTAATAAATAACCTAAAAAGGAAAATAATTATGAATAAAAAAAACACAACGAGACTAGATGTTTATGTTAACTACAAAGGGAATTGCAAAGAGGCGTTTCAATTTTACGAGAAACACCTTGGTGGAAAAATTATGATGATGACAACTTTCGAGGATCAACCAAATATACCCAACGTACCTGAAGAAAGGAAAAACAATATCCTTCATGCGCGAATCGAAATCGGAGGTTCAGTGCTGATGGGAGCAGATATTCCAAATGCAGAACCTATGCGCAGCGCTTACCTGACCTTGAGAGTTGAAAGCGATAAAGAAGCAGAAAGAATTTATAAGCTGCTTTCCGATGGAGGTGAGATTTTTATGAAAATGGAAAAAGCATTTTTCGCTTCCCGTTTTGCAATGCTGCGTGATAAGTTCGGTACATCATGGATGCTTCTTCATGAAAATTAAGAATCAAATGCTGAAACAGACTGGATTGAAAGAGTAGAATACTTATTTAGGGATAACATTTGTAAAGAAATATTTTTTATAAACTAAAGTTAAAACTGAAAATTTTCGTTTCATCTGTGACAGCAAGAAACAATCGGGAAGTACAAACTATAGAAAAAAAATGGTAGGTTTGTGATGGATAAACGCGTATCGGCAAGTCTTTCCGTAACAATTATAAAAACCGGCTTGATTGCCGGTACATTAGATATAATTTGTGCACTAGTTCAATATTATTTACAGACTGGAAAAAATCCCGAAGTAGTTCTAAAATTTATTGCAAGCGGTGTTTTTGGCGCTTCGGCTTTGAATGGAGATATTTCATTCGCATTGTACGGACTGCTGTTTCACTACCTTATTGCTTTTATTTGGACGATATTCTTTTTTCTTATCTATCCAAAGATTCCTTTGCTTTCCCGCGATAGAATTTTATCCGGGTGCGGTTATGGATTTTTTGTCTGGATAATAATGACGCGGATTGTTGTGCCTATGAGCAATACACCTAAGATTCCCTTCAACATTGGCAGAGCGGTTATAGCTGTTCTAATTCTAATGTTCGCAATAGGTCTGCCTATTTCATTTTTGATTAATAAATATTATTCAACCAAGGCAATAAATAAAGATATTTGAATTCTAAATGGACATTACTGCTAATTAGAATATCTTCTCATTTTTTTCTTTTCACTTAATTTTTTCTTTGTTTCAATTCTTTTTTGATTTGAGGCGTGTGAAGGATTTGTTTTAATTCTGCTTTTCTTTTGGTGAGAAGATTTTTCAATCAACGAAATAAATCTTGCAATTGCATCCCCGCGATTTTTCTCTTGAGTTCGGAAGCGGTTAGCCTCAATAATTAAAATTCCATCTTTAGTTACTTTTCCTCCGGCAAAGGATTTTAATCTTGTTCTCACATCATCAGTTATTGATTTAGAAGAATCAATGTCAAACCGTAATTGAACTGCAGTCGCAACTTTATTTACGTTTTGCCCTCCGGGTCCGGAAGAACGGATAAACTTGAATGTTAACTCGTTTTCCTTGATTGAAATATTTTTATTTATTTTAATCATTATTCAATCACTTTACATATCAAATGCAAAACATTATTATTTGTCATTCTGAGGATCCCGACTTGTCGGGGACGAAGAATCTATAACTCATTGGGTTTGAGATACTTCGTCCGGCTCTGCTGAACTCAGAATGACACATGTGAGTTACTTGACCTTGCTTTCAATATCATACGGAATCTGATAATTAGGAAAATCCTTTCGCACTTTATCTAAATAAATTTTTGCTCTTTCCGGTTTATTAAATTGTAATTCGTAGGCTGCACGGTATGTTAACATGGTTGCAGACATTGTCTCAATAAAATCAATATACTTATTTCTTTTACTCGGAAATCGAATCGTAAAATTCGGATCAGGCGCCGGGGAGTAATCGTTTCCTTTTACAACCTTAAACATTAATAAATATGGAACGAACTGGTATCCTTCCGGTAAAGAAAACTCCCCGCGTTGTACTTCATTTTGAAATATTTCCGGACCGATATAATAATTTCGTTTCTCAATATTCTTTGCTACAAGATTTGTCATAACTAATCTGTAACTCGCCTCAATTATACTTGCATCATATTGATCGCCGCGTTCAAAAGGAAGAACTTTTTCTATAAAATTATTCGACTCCGGAATTATATTTTCCCAAACATCAGGGTGATTTTTTTTGAGCTGATTATAGAACCACGACCTGCGTAAAAGTTCTTTATCAATTACAGTAACATCTTTACGGAAATTCTCAACAAATTGGAAATAATATGAAGGAGAGACAAAATAATCCCACTGATAAGAAAAAATAATCGAATTCTTTTCCGTGCTGTTAAGGATAGCTTTTGTATAATCTTCAAAAGTGTAAATACCGCTTTGTTCAACTTCGCTGAAATTTAGGACAAGCGGAAAAAGAGAAATTACGACGGCAGTAATAATTGCCGTCTTGTTATTAAATCTTTGATTAAGAAAGAGTAGAATTTTGAAAATACCGTAAGCAATAAAAAAAGAGAAAATGATATAGGCTAAAAGGAAATATGAATCTATATCAACAATGTCATAGTTGATCGAATATAAAACGGAAAAAATAAATGTTGCGATCAATGCAAAGAATATTTTTCTCATATATTTATAAGAATAAAAAATCCCGATCAATCCAATCAGAGCCCCGATATAACCAAACTCGCACGCAAAATTTTTTAAGAAATAACCAAGCTGCTTTTCTGCAGCTGCCATTGATGTGAATAACCATACTTGATATTGTTTACCGGAAATATGTCTATATAAATTTTCAAAATTGATGGGATTGCCCCAATTAATATCTGGATTTGTTGAAGCGCGCAAAGGTAAATAAAGATAGGATAAAAAAAGCAAGGGAATAAACAGAGCAAGCATGAAGGAAATCTTCTTAAAAGATTGAATACTAATCTTTTCTTTTTGAAAAAATAATATTGTTATAAAAGGTAATGTTAATAGTGTGGTCATATGATTTGCAAAACCAAGTGCCAGCGAAAAAGCAACCCACATCCAGTCAATTAATTTATGCTTTGAGTAATAAGCACGAAGTGTAAAATAAGTAATCAATACAAAGAGAAATATCTGAAGCGAATAAACCTCAACAGAAGCCGATTGTGACCAATATGTTTTACTGAATGCAAGAATCAACGCGGCTAATACGGCGGAAGTGATTATGAAAATATTTTTTACAGAAGATTCGTCGGGAATGGTTTTATTTTTACTTTTTTTCTTTTGTGATTCAATCTCAGATTTAAGATTACTCAGAATAAAAAGAATTGATTTTACGAAAAGAAAAACACCCAATGAACACCAAACCAAAGCCAGCAGATTAGCCAAAAATATTGTTGTAAATGGCAACGGTAATTTCAAGAATACATATCCAACGAGAGTAAACAGAGGATAACCAGTTGGATGTGCAATTCCCAGTGTTGCCTGAACTGTCGCCAATTCACCGGAATCAATTTGAACAACGCTTGGAGCAATTGTAAATAAATAAATTATTGCGGCAAATAATCCTGTGAACAATGGGAGGTATTTTATCAGTAATTCTTTTTTAATTGGAAACATATTTTTCAAATAGTGAATTGTTGGATTTTATTATTTCTTTAATTTTTTTATCTAACTCGGGAACATCTTTTAATCTCATAAATGATGAAATAATATTTTTCTTATCGGGGCTAGAAGGCAAATTAACTTTACTAATATTGTAAATATTTTGCAAAGCTAATTCGACCTGTTTAATGAAAATATAATTACTCTTTAATATCTCAATCTCAGATGAAGAGAAATGTTTTTTAGCGGCTTGGAATATTCTTGTAAAATTATTTCCGATGCACTTTTCAAACAACTCGGGATGCATTAAGCATGTATACTGTAATATAAAATCAATAGTAAGCAATCCACCTCTGTCTTTTTTAATGTTAAATGAACCATCCGATGAATGAATTGTTTGGCGTAAAATTGTAGAATACATTTTTTCAATTTCTTTCTTGCACTCGGTTTTATCAAGATGTTTGATCTTATCCATGATTTGCGAACGGAAACGGGTGAATAAATTTTTATCGCCACAAATAAATTTAAGTTTAAGTAACGATTGAAATTCCCAAATCCTAGCGCGCTTATCCAAATAATCGTTGTAGTTATTAATTCCCCAAACCAACTGAGAACTTTTCCCCTCCGGCCGCAGCTTAAAATCTACTGAGAATGGTTTAATAATTTCGGAAATGCTGTTAATTATATTTTGAAAATCTTTTTGAATATCCGGATGATTTTCAACTTTATCGGCTACAATTATTAGATCAATATCAGAAGCAAAATTCATATTTGATGAACCAAAACTTCCCAATCCACCAATAAAATAATTGTATTGTATTGATGATTTGTTTACCAGAGTCTCAATTTTTTGAGCAAAGAATGAAGATAATATTTCTGATACTGTAAGCGAGTTAATCAATCCGAGTGCATACTGAACTGAAAGTAAAAAGACTATTTCATCCGGGGTAAACTGATCAAGTGATTCATCCAATATCTTTATAAAAACTTTTCTTGTTAGAAAGAATTCTTCAAGAAGCATATTGGTTGATATTAGATCAACAGCTTTCTGTGAATAAAGACAAATTGTGAGGAAATGTTCGAAGAATTTTCTATTAGAAAATTCACTATACCAAATAGAAGTAATTTTTGATGTCTGAATTACCTTTACGAAATTATTTAATACAAGATCAGGCTCATTTGTTTTTTTTAGAAAGCTTATCAATGAAGGCTGAATGGATGAAAACAATTCAATAGTTCTGGAATCAAATTCCTTTCTGCCGATTAATCCCACCCCTGTGCGGAGAAAATTTAGATTCTTTTCGGCTTTTTTCCACTCCTTAAATTTTATTTGTGCCGTTAAATGTTTATTGTCTAAAGAATCGGCATTAAGAATTTGATTGTAAATATTTCTTACGCCCGCTCGATGCAACTTTAGAATTCCGTTAAACTCTTCTTTTGATTTCAGTCCGAGATAATTTATCAATTTATGAAACAGTTCTGTTTCTTGAGGAATAATGTGTGTCTGAGTGTCATTCATTAATTGAAGGAAATGTTCTACGCGTCTAAAGAAAATATATGCTTTGGAAAATATTGCATTCTCCTTTTTCGTTAAAAATTTTTGTTCTGTAAGAAGTGAGATAGCCTTCATAGTATTTCCATTTCTTACAGATTTGATCTTACCGCCGTTAATTAATTGAAGTGCTTGAATTGAAAATTCTATGTCCCTAATTCCACCGGTAAAAGTTTTTACATTCTCTTTTTCTTTGTTGTGTTCTTCAATATTCAACTTCATCTGTTTTATTTTTTCTTTGATGGAAGAAGAATATGTTGAAGGATAAATATAGGGTTGAACGAAACTATAAAATTGATTGTAGAGACTTAAATCGCCGGCAATGAAATCCAGCTTAATCAGCATTTGTCTTTCCCAATCTTCGCCGCGGGTCTCGTAATATTTTGTGTAATCAACTAATGATTTACATAGTTCCGAGAATTTACCATCGGGACGCAGCCGAAAATCAACTCGATAAATATAACCTCGATCTGAAATCACTGTAGAGGATTTTATAAATAATTGTGTTGCCTCGGAAAGTATTTCATGATAATCTTTAGAGATACCTGCAATGTTTTTGTTGAAGTCGTAGAAAAGAATAAGATCAACATCTGAACTGTAATTGAGTTCATTACCGCCAAGTTTTCCTAAAGAGCATAAACAATATTTATGATGAAGATTAATAATTCCGTATTTGTTCAATACTTCTTGATAACATATTTCAAATAGTTTTGAGTTTAGAGATTTTGCCAAAAAAGAAAGCTGCTCTGTCGTGGACATCAATTCATCAATTCCGAGAATATCTACAAGTCCGATCTTAAGAATGAATCTTTGTTTAATTTGTCTGAGAAAATTCAGTTTTGAATTAAAAGATTTAAAATGCCCTACTCCATCATTTACTTCTTTGATTAGGTAATCAAGTTCAATTTTTTTTGAAAGATAATCTTGATCGAATATTTGATAAAGAAATTGCGGATAGCGGACTATAATATCAGTTAGAAAATTACTGCAAGATGAAATTGCAATTAGAATCTCACCATGATGAGGATATTTAATAATCTCATTGAAATAAAAAGTTTTGTCATAAATCGAAGAGAAAATTCTTAAAAGATTCGCTTCGGATGAAGGGGTAAAGTAAAATTTTTTTGTTTCAGCTTCTAGAAAAACCAATACTTGTTCAAATATTTCCGAAGATATTTTACCTTCAGTTAGTTCAACCAGTTTATTTACAAATCCGGCAGAAAATTGAAATTTCTTCCTGTTCAAAATTGAAACCCACCAAAACTATTAGTCATTAAAATAATTCTTGTTCAGATCAATCGCACTAAATAACTATTACAGCAACAAAAAAAGAAGAAACACTTTTGCACCTTTGTTTTATAATGCTTTTAGCGTTCAGCATTGGTTGTACATATGCAGTTTCATTGCAATTAAGAACCTCTTTATTTAACTTGCTTCCCGAAAAAATAGGAGAATTTGATGTTCGAATCGCTGCTGAAAAAGTTTTTTGGCGATAAAAATGTACGTGCTGCAAAAGATTTATGGCCTATTGTTGAGCAAATTAATGTTGAATACGAAAAACTAAAAGATTTAACAGATGATGAACTACGTGCTAAAACAACTGATTTCAAGAATAGAATAGAAGAATATACCAGCGATATAAAAACACCGCTTGATGAATTTAAGATTAAACTTCAGGATGTACAATCTATTGAAGATAAACACGCTATCTATGATGAAGTTGAAAGATTGGAGGATGAACTTACCGATAAGTACGAAGAAATTCTTGATGAAATATTACCGGAAGCATTCGCTGTAGTTAAAGACACTTGCCGCAGATTATGCGGGAGGTCATGGGAAGCTGCCGGCAATAAAATTACATGGGATATGATTCCTTATGACGTTCAGCTTCTTGGCGGAATTGTTTTACATCAAGGTAAGATTGCAGAAATGGCAACCGGTGAAGGTAAAACACTTGTTGCAACACTACCTGTATATCTAAATGCACTTACCGGCCGTGGCGTTCATCTTGTTACGGTTAATGATTATCTGGCAAAACGTGATAGTGAGTGGATGGGTGAGATTTACAAATTTCACGGATTGACGATTGGCTGTATAATCAACACAATGGATTCCGAGCAACGAATTAAAATGTATGCATGTGATATTACTTACGGAACTAATAATGAATTCGGTTTCGATTACTTACGTGATAACATGGCAAGCTCAAAAGAATATTGTGTACAAAGAGGACACAATTTTGCCATCGTAGATGAAGTTGATTCTGTTTTAATTGATGAAGCAAGAACTCCGCTTATTATTTCCGGTCCAGTCGGTTCAACTGAACATAAATTTGATGAAATGAAACCCCGTGTTGAAAGGCTTTTTAGAAAACAATCTAATCTTGTTGCAACAATTGTAAAAGAAGTTGAACAACTATTGCAATCAGACAATTCAAAAGACCGCGAACGAGCAGGAATGCTTTTACTAAGAGCGCATAGAGGATTTCCCAAGAACAAAGCTTTAATGAAACTTCTGTCGGAACCTGAATACAAAAAATTATTACAGCAGACCGAACTCGATTTTCTCCGTGAGAACGCTAAGCGAATGCCGGAAATTGACGAGGAACTTTACTTTGCAATTGAAGAGAGAAACAATCAAATGGATCTTTCCGAAAAAGGAAGAGACGAACTTGCACAGGGTTCTTCCGAAGGGAAAGAATTTTTTGTTCTGCCTGATCTGGGTACTGAGATAAGTAAATTAGAAAATGATCCTTCGATTTCTGATGAAGAAAAATTGAGAAAGAAAGATGAGCTTTATCATATATATTCCGAAAGATCTGATCGGATCCATACACTCAATCAACTTTTAAAAGCATATACTTTATTTGAGAAAGATGTTGAGTATGTAATTACCGAAGAAGGGAAGATTGCGATTGTAGATGAGTTTACCGGACGCGTTCTTCCGGGAAGAAGATATTCAGACGGATTGCATCAAGCGATAGAAGCAAAAGAAAGCGTGAAAGTTGAACGCGATACGCAAACTTTGGCAACAATTACTCTTCAAAATTATTTTCGTCTCTATAGAAAACTTGCAGGTATGACCGGAACAGCAGAGACGGAGGAAGGAGAATTTTTTGAAATATATAAATTGGAAGTTGTTGTAATACCAACAAACCGGCCAAATGTTAGAGACGATGAAGACGATGCCATCTATAAAACCAAACGAGAAAAGTATAATGCTATTATAGAAAAGATAAGCGAACTGCGCGAACAAAAACGTCCTGTTCTTGTCGGAACTACGAGTGTTGATGTTTCCGAAACAATCAGCAAGATTTTGAAAAGACAGGGGGTACCGCACAATGTTCTTAATGCTAAACAGCATCAACGCGAAGCAGAGATAGTAGCATTTGCAGGACAACCCGGCGCCGTTACAATTGCTACAAATATGGCGGGTCGTGGTACCGATATTAAATTAGGTGCAGGTGTTGTTAATATCGGCGGACTTTATATTCTTGGTACTGAACGTCATGAAGCGCGAAGAATTGATCGCCAGTTAAGAGGCCGTTCTGGTCGTCAAGGTGATCCGGGTACAACTAAATTTTTTATTTCGCTTGAAGATGATCTGATGCGTTTATTCGGCAGTGATAGGATTACCAATGTAATGGGCAGAATGGGAATGGAAGATGGCGAAGCAATTCAGCATCCGCTTATAACCCGATCGGTAGAACGTGCTCAGAAAAAAGTTGAAGAAAATAACTTCGCTATAAGAAAACGTTTGCTTGAATTCGACAATGTTATGAATCAACAGCGCGAAGTAATTTACTCAAGAAGAAAACAAGCTCTTGAAGGTGAACGTCTTAAAAGTGAGGTGTTCGAGTATCTTGAAGAAGTGGTTCAGGAGATTGTTGATAAATATTATGATGAAGGCGATATTGAAAGTATTCATAACGAAGTGTTGCAAAATTTCTTGGTAGATTTTAAGATTGAAGCAGAGACATTTGAAAAACTTGGTAAAGACGGCATAAAGGAAAAAATTCTTGAAGGTGCAAAAGAGTTTTATAAAAGAAAAGAAGAAATGCTCAGCAGTCAATTAATGTCCCGTCTTGAACAATATGCTGTCTTAAGTGTTATAGATGAGAAATGGAAAGAACACCTGAGAGAAATGGATGATTTAAAAGAAGGAATTGGATTAAGAGCCTACGGTCAGAAAGATCCTCTTCTTGAATACAAATCCGAATCTTATACTTTGTTCTTAAGTTTACTAGAACAGATTAGAAATGAGGTTGTCTCTTTCTGTTTTAAATTTTGGCCTCAAGCACCACAGGAAGTACAAGGAAGGAAGACAGCGCCGGCTCAAAGAATGCAGACTATAAAAGATTCTGCAGATAATTTAGGATTGCGGGCAACATCTACCGAAGGTGAAGGAGATAGAAGAGGAAAGCAGCAACCGGTAAAAGTGGAAGCAAAAGTCGGCCGTAATGAACCTTGCCCTTGCGGAAGCGGTAAAAAATATAAAAATTGCCATGGTAAAAACGCTTGATATGAGGATGCAATGAAAAAAATCGAAGCAATTATTCGTCCTTTTAAATTAGATGAAGTAAAAGAAGCACTGCTTGAAGAAGGCGTTCGCGGGTTGACTATTACGGAAGTCCGCGGATATGGAAGACAAAAAGGGCATAAAGAAACTTACCGCGGAAGCGAATATCAAATTGAATTTGTACCGAAAATAAAAATTGAAATTATTGTTGATGATAATTTGGTTGAAAAAACGGTTGAAGCTATTTTGCGAACCGCAAAGACAGGCCAAGTTGGAGATGGCAAAATTTTTATTTCAGAAATAACGGACGTTATAAGAATACGAACAGATGAATCAGGTTCATCCGCTCTTTAATTTTTTGTAAATTTACACATTAAATAACAAGGAGATACCGCATAATAGTTTTTACAGTTTTATCAATAATTAAATAGTGAAAAGACTATGTCTTACAAAAAAACAAAAAAACTATTTGTGCAGACGTCTTTGTTATTAATTGTCATTGCACTTTCAAGTTGTGGTGTTTGGACTGATTTTAACACCTACTTTAATACTTACTATAATGCAAAAACACTTTTTGACCGCGTAGAAGAAGAAATTCTCAAACAGAAAAAAGATATTTTCGCCTTCCGAGAATCTCTATCACAAAACGCTCCAACAACAACCCCTGTTCCTTATCAGCAAACTCAACAATATAACCAACAGCAGAGAAATCTGCCTGGAATACAACCTGGAACGCAAACAGTTGTACAAAGCGGTACTCAATTAAGCGGCTCACTTAGTCAAGACCTAACAAGGGTTATTGAAAAGTGTTCAAAAATTCTTCAATACGAAACCAGTTCATCATATTTTCCCGATGCGTTATTCATGACCGGGAAAGCATTTTATTATCAAGCTGAATATGCAAGAGCGCAAAGAAAATTTATTGAACTTGCGGGACTTGGCGATACAAAATATAGATTAGAAAATAAATTATGGCTTGCAAAAACTCATTTGCAGCTTCATAATTTTGATGAGGGCTTAAAACTTATAGAGGAAGTAAAAGAAGAAGCATTAAAAGAAGACGAAGAAAAATTGTTTAATGATGCTGCAATAACAAGAATCGCTTTTTTTGAGTTTAGGGAAGAACATCAAAAATCGATAAATGAATGCATCTACTTTCTTGGTATTTCAAAAGACGATGAAACCAATGCACTTGTTTCTTATCAACTTGGAAAGATTTATTTGTCTTTAAATGACAGGGAAAATGCTTTAAAAGCTTTTGTAGATGTATTAAAATATTCTCCGATCCCAGATATTGAATTTCAAAGCAGAATTGAACATGCTAGATTACTTAAAGAATTAAAAAGAGTTGAAGAAAGTGAATCCGAACTAAGTGATATTAGGTACGCCGGAAAATTCAAAAATTATGTTGATCAAGTGATGATTGAACTCGGTCAGATCTATTATGAAAAGGATGAAACCAAATTGGCGGTAGATATTTTTCGGGAAGTTGACTCAACTTATAAAATGAATCCGACTTCAGGAATCGCACAATCTAAATTGGGAGAAATATATAAAATAAAATTTCGTGATTATGACAGTTCATATAAATATTATAATAAAGTTGCAATCTCATTAGCACCACCGGAGATTAAAACAGAATCATCTAGACATGCACGGGATCTTGATAAATATTTTTCCAATAAGAAAGAGCTGAATGATTTGTCTCAAAATTTGATATATATTCAAAATCCTTCAAAATATATACAGGATTCGTTGGAATATGATATTATTTACAGACAATATTTAGAAGAGAACAGGCGGTTGTTGGAGAGTCAGAATTCTGCCTTAAATAATCAAAATCAAGTAGATCCCAACATTGAACTACGCCGGCAGCAAGCAATGCAGCAAAACCAAAATCCAAATTCCAATATTAAATATCTTACCCCTTATCAATTAATACTACAGGGAAAAATAAAAAAACCGGAACGCCCTCGTATTTCAGCCGATTCAATGAAATCAATTTATGCAAAAAGTTTATACGGACTTGGCAGCTTGTTCTTTTCCGAGCTTGATGTACCGGATTCAGCTTATTTTTATTATAACAAGATTCTGACTGAATATTCGAATAAGTCCGTAAAAGTTCAAACATTATATGCGCTCGGGACTTATTTTGAAACGATGAAAGATACGGTCAAAGCTGATAGTCTATTTAAAATTATTTATGATAATTACGAAAAAGATCCGCTTAGAAATGCTGCCGGAGAGAAACTTGGATTAATAAAAAAAGAAGAAAAAAAAGCTGTAGTTAAAAAAACCGAGGACCCGGCAGAAAACTTTTATTTAGATGCGGAGAAAAAATATTACGATAAGAATTATGAAGATGCGATAAAATCATTCCGCGAGATTTACAAAAACTATCCAAAGTCAGAATTTGCAAAAAAATCTCTTACATATGCCGGAATGATTTATGAAAAAGATCTTAAAATGTACGACTCAGCGGCGGTTGTTTACGGAATTTTGGTTAGCGAATATGTAGGTTCGCCTTATGCTGCATCGGTACTTCCAAAATATACAACGTATCAAGCTGAACTCATTCGACTAAAAATGGAAAACGAAGCAAAGCAAAAAGAATTAGAACAAAAGAAGATAGAAGAAGAGAAAATTAAAAATCCAACACCACCAATTTTAAATAAAATTGAACCGCCAAAACAGACAGTTGTTAAAGATTCAACAGCAAAAAATGACAGCATGCCAAAAATGCGTCTTAACCGGCTTCAACTTTTAGAGAGATTAAAAGCAAATCCCGATTCGGCCAAAAAGAAGTTAAGAGAACTGAAATAACTGATTTGATTCTTATCAATAGATGCTATCCCGGAAAAAGATTGCAGAGATGATCGAGAGAGGGGAAGGACTTACTGTAGAGTTTAAGCAGAGATTCTCTTCCTTTGAAAAGATTGCAAAAGAGATGATCGCTTTTGCCAATACCCGCGGTGGATATATTCTAATTGGAGTTGATGATGATAAATCAATCTATGGAATTGCTAGCGAGAAAAGTGATGTTGAACTTGTAAAAGAATCCGCCGAAAAATATTGTGTCCCTCCAGTAGATTATAAAATTGAAACCTTAGAAATTACACACAAAGATATATTGATCGTAGAAATAGCTGAATCAAAAACCAAACCGCATAGGATTCAAGATTACAAAAATAAACTTGAGCTAAATAATGCTCAGGTTTATGTCCGCATAAACGATAAAAGTGTTTTGGCTGGTAAGGAAATGATAAAAATATTACAAACACAATCTACCGGATCGTCGCTCAAAAATTATTTTGTTGGTAATCAAGAGAAAATTGTTTTTGAATATTTGGATAAAAATGAAAGTATAAATGTTAAAGAGTTGAGTAAACTGGCAAATATATCTGAAAGACGTGCATCGAGAACATTAATAAAACTAGTCCGTGCTAATCTTCTTTTAATTCATTTAAAAGATAATGGTGAAAGTTATTTTACTTACGCGGGAAATTAAGTATCAAAGATACGTCTTAAATCAAACACAGCTATTCCGTAAGCTACCGCAACATTTAATGATTGTTTAATTCCGTATTGTGGAATTTCAATTGACATATCGCACAAATCCAATAGATCCTGTGAAACTCCGGTGATTTCATTTCCAATTATTAATGCTAAGGGAAAATCTTCTTTCTTAATCTTAAAAGTTGGAATACTGGATTCTGTAAGTTCGAGTGCACAAATCTTAGTTCCATTTGCTTTTAATTTTTGAATAACTTCTCTTGGATCGTGAACATATTCCCACGTAACACTATCTTGTGAACCGAGTGCAGTCTTTAGCACTTCTTTTTTTGGGGGGTGAGGTGTATACCCGCAGAGAAAAAGTTTTTCAATCATTGCACCGTCGGATGTACGGAATATTGATCCGACATTGTAACTGCTTCTTATGCTGTTTAGTACAACATAAATGGGAAGTTTAGTTACTGTATGTAATGTTGATAATGTGCTTCTGTTCTTAGAAATTTCTTCGTGGGAAAGTTTTTTCATTTCAACCGGCTTTATATGTAAGTCTTAGACCGATAATTCCAACTACGATTAAAAAAATAAAAAAAACACGAATTAAATCTTTCGGTTCGTTAAAAAAAATAATTCCGTATATGGCAGTTCCAACTGCACCAATGCCTGTCCAAACTACATAAGCAGTCCCTATGGGAAGATTCTTTACACCGAGTGAAAGAAAGACATAGCTTAGTATCATTGTTATGATTGTGAAAATTGTAGCTTTTAATTGGGTGAAGCCTTGTGAGTATTTTAAACCAACAGCCCAGGATATTTCAAAAAGTGAAGCTATAAAGATCCATATCCAAGACATGTTTATTTAAATCCTTGTTCAGAAACGGAAAGATATGATTCTAGGGTTTTATCGTTTATATAGATTTCCACATTTTTAATATCTGGAAATTGTTTTGCAGTTTCGTAAAGCTGTTCTTTAATTCGAGGTATATCACAAAGACCCGTGATATCAAAATCACCCTTTAAATAAACATCAGCTACTCCGTTTGCTATGTTAACTTGATAAACAATTAAAGATGGACCTTTAATAAAATTTTTTAATTCATCAGTACCCGGAGTTGCTAAAAGCTCATTAAGAGCCGCCTCTACTTCGTTATTTTCAATTAAGACATTTTTAGTGATTGGAACTAAAATGTCATTACATCCAATTTTCTTCCCGTTTAAATTTGATCCTTCAAAAGCGATTAAATAAATATTAACCGAGATTTCTTTTTGTCCGTTGCTTTTACAAGCAACAAATATTTGCGAAAGAAATAATGTAGAAAAAATTAAAACTATTTTTATTTTTTTCATGACTTGTAATATTTTTTTTATGTTGATCAAAAACCTCATTGGTGCTAATTCAATAAACGATGAAATAATTATCAATGAATTATTGACGTTAGAAGATAAGAAAAAAATATTTCTTCTCTTAGCTAAGTATTAATTTGTCTTAGTAATATTTAGCCGCTGTCTTTTTCATCAATATGTAAACGGTGAAGGAAACGATGTACTACCGGAGCTATTATTATTCCAACAGTAACTAAAAAAATAATCCCCGAAAATAGGGCGTACATTGAAGCAAAAATTTTACCCGAATCAGTATGCAATTCATTCACAGGTCCCATTCCGCCAAGAATCATTGATGCATTGAGTAGAGAATCAATCCAGCCAATTCCTTCTAAATAATGATAGCCTAGTATTCCGATAATTAGTGAGAACAAAATTGTTAACATACCAAGAAGGAGGTGCTTTAACATTCTTTTAACAAAAAGGCCCCCGGGTAAAAGTGGTTCATTTTTATGTTCGAATGTAAATCTCTTTTTTATTCCATTCCTCTTCATAGATGTTCAATTAAAGATTGTCGGTTTATTTGATTTCATAAAAACTTATCTCTTCTGTAAATATATTCAACCATCCACTTATCACCAACCAATTTCATATCAATATGATTTTTCTTCGGCTTTACATCGGGACAATTTTTAGTAAAATAATATTTGCCCGTTGTACCATCTTTATCTAATTCAAGCTTATCAAGTGTAAATGTGCATTTGGTGTCGTCTGTAATTGTACTTTCTTCATCCATTTTTTTTATCATGAACGACATTTGATCTTCACATCCTTCACATGCACAAAGTTTACAGGCACCAAACCAGTCTCCTTTAAAATAAAGTTCAAGAAATTTCTGTGCTACTTCTTCAGGTTTAGTATAATCAAGCTCAACAGGTTGTGATAATAACAAATGAACATCTAAAATGAAGAATACTAAAGCGATAATTAAGAATCGAGTTCTCATATTTCGCTCCTTTTCGTATTTATTTTTAATAATGTGGAAGTCCGGTGAATTGAATATTGTTTCGCGGGGAATTTAAATTTTGAATCATGTGTCAGCTTACTCATATAAGTGCCAACGGTTTATGCATTAAAATATAATGAAAGGAGAGCTTAAGTTCACATCATTAATTTATCATATAAATATGTTTAATCCCTTTCTACCCAATTGAATTGTATAAAATATTTTTACAAGTTTTTCTTTAAGCCAAATAAAACAATAAAGATTACAAAGAAGAACAATATTCCTGCTGCAACAAAAGGAAACTGCAACCCAAATTCGGAAACAACGTATCCGGCGGATACTGAACCGAAAAGATTTCCAATTACCTGAAAACTCGATCCTACGCCAAATACCCCTGCTTTCCGGTTGTTATCGGTATTGTGGCTGACTAAGGTGAATACCAATGGCTGAATCAATCCTAATCCAAATCCGCCAGCTGCTAATACTATTATTAAATAAAAAGCTGAGCTTGCAAATGAAATTAAGAAATATGTTGCTGTTACAACAACTGAGGCAAAAAGTAGAATTGAATTAATTTTTCTTTTAGTTGTTAATCTTCCGACTAAAGCTGAAGCTAATGCTGAAGTTCCCCCGAACACACCAAGCAAGATTCCAGTTACGGTGGAGGAATTATTCAATGTAAAATTCATAGATTTAATAAACAAAGAAAAAGTAGGTCGAACTACTGTAACTGCTAAAGAATAAATTAACAGAAACAACATGCACATAATTAATTTTTTGTTTTCAAAAACATAGCGCCAATTTTTTGTGAGGAAATAATAATTATGATCTTCACGCGTGAAATTTTTTTCATCTATAAAGAAAACAATCAGAAATCCGGATAATCCAACTGTTATTGCAATTAAGAAGAACACTTCTCTAATACCGACTAAATCCGCAAGCATACCTCCTAATACTGGACCAATAACATTACCAGCGCCGTTTGCAAACTGTAGTATCCCAAGAGCTTGTGCGGTTTTTTCTTTCGGTGTATTAGATGCGGTTAATGAAACTGCTGCGGGGTAAGATCCGCCCATGGCTTCTTGAAGCGAGGCAAATAAAATAAGTTGAGTTAAATTTGAAGATAATCCCATCAAAAACTGAGCTGCAGAAAAACCAAATACAGCAAGAATCGTCATTAATTTCCTGCCGTACTTATCGCCAAAACTTCCCCAAAATGGGGTCGTAAAAAACGAGATAATAAATGGTGCTGCAAATATCCACCCGCTCCAAATAGCAGTATATTCGGGCGATGTCTTACCAATATTATGAATAAAAAGAGGAAGGAAGGGAATCAAACTTCTTGTACCTGCACGGTAGAAGAATTGACTAATGCAAATAGCTGTTAAATTTTTCTTCCAGGTTTCGATGACTTATCTCTAAATAGATTATTTGCATATAAAATTAAGTTTTTGATTTCGGCATTCCAAAATGTTAATTTTTTGATAAGTAAGATATTTATTTCTGTTATTGCTGTACCATTAGTGGATATTATTCCACTGAGGTTAAAATGATCAACTTTATCCTTAATGATCTTAATATTTCTACTGATCTTCCCCCCACAATAGTTCTTCTTGATTTCATAAGAAAAGAAAAAATGTTAACCGGAACTAAAGAAGGATGCCGTGAAGGTGATTGCGGTGCTTGTACGGTCCTACTTGGCGAGTTGGTTAAAGGAACTTTAAAATATAAATCTGTTAATTCATGTTTGATGCCGTTAGGAGATGCCAGCGGCAAACACGTTGTAACTGTTGAAGGAATTAATCAGAAAGAACTTTCACCTGTTCAAGCAACAATGGTGGATGAAGGCGGTACTCAATGCGGATTTTGTACCCCCGGCTTTGTTGTTTCTATGACAGGATATTTTTTGAACTACTCAAATCTTAATACAGATGATGCAATAGAATCACTTGGCGGAAATATCTGCCGGTGCACCGGTTATGGAGGAATTAAACGTGCTGCCTCAGATTCAATTTCAATATTTGAGAATGGGAAATCTGATAACAGGAATCATCTTGAAAATCTTATTTTGCTAAAATTTATACCCGATTATTTTCATGGTATAAAAAAACGTCTTGAGAAGATTTCAACAAATCATAAATCAGTTGAAAAAAAATCAAATGTTATTATTTCTGGCGGGACAGATCTTTATGTTCAAAGATGGGAAAGTTTAGTCGGCAGTAAAGGAAATTTAATTTCACAAAATAAAAAGCTTTCCGGAATTTCTCGGATAGGGAAGCAAATCAATATTGGTTCGGCAACAACTATCGAAGAAATAAAATCATCTAAACTTCTTCAAAAATATTTTCCTAAATGGAACAACTATTTAAGTTTATTCGGTTCACTCCCAATTCGGAATAGAGCAACAATTGGCGGGAATATCGTTAATGCTTCTCCAATTGGAGATATGGTCAATATACTCCTTGCTCTTAACTCTACTGTTCATTTGAAAGACGGAAAAAAGAAAAGATTGATCCTTCTAAAAAATTTTTATAAAGGATATAAATCTTTAGATAAGAAAAAAAATGAAATTGTTGAAAAAATAACTTTTCTGACTCCTTCAAAAAATTCATTATTCAATTTTGAGAAAATTTCCAAGCGAACTTATCTTGATATTGCAAGCGTAAATTCATCAGTTTATGTGGAATCAAAATCTGGGAAAATATCAAACATTCATATTTCAGCAGGAGGAGTAGCGCCAATTCCATTATACCTTAACAACGCTTGTAACTATTTAAAAAACAAAACGATTGATGCAGAAACGATAAAAAAAGCGGCTGAAATTTCATTAAAGGAGATTTCACCAATCAGCGATGCGCGTGGTTCCGCCGAGTATAAAAGTTTATTATTGCGGCAATTATTTTTTGCACATTTTATAAAACTTTTTCCGCAACTAGTTGATCCGGAGAAACTGCTTTGAGAAACGTAGATTCTACAAGACATGTTTGCGGTAAATCGCTTTTTGTTGATGACATTGTATCACCGCAAGGTACCTTGTATGGCTATGTTTTTTATTCTTCTATAGCACATGGAAAAATTTTAAGTATAGATTTTGAAAAAGCGTTATGTGTGCAAGGCGTTCAAGGAATTATTTCCGCAAAAGATATTCCGGGCGAAAATCAGATTGGTGGGATAGTTCAAGATGAAGATCTATTTGCGGAAGAGACAGTTCACTTTATCGGCCACCCAATTGCATTGGTAATTGCAGAAACTTTTCTTCAAGCACATGATGCTGCAAAAAAAATCAAGTGTGTATTTGAAAAACTTCCTGCTGTTTTCGATCCGCGCGAAGCTGCAAAAAAAGGCGATTTAATAATTCCGCCAAGAATATTTGAACTCGGCAGTATTAATAAAGCTTGGAAAAAATGCGATTACATATTTGAAGGTACTGTTGAGAACGGCGGACAAGAGCATCTTTATCTTGAAACACAAGGGACGTTTGCATTTCCGATTGAAGGCGGTGGAATAAAAATAATTTCATCTACGCAGGGACCAACAACAGTTCAACGCACTGCTGCGCGAGTTCTTGATCTGCCGATGCACAAAATAGAAGTAGATGTTACAAGACTTGGCGGGGGATTTGGCGGTAAAGAAGATCAAGCAACTGCGTGGGCTATTATGGCGGCTTTAGCCGCATTGAAATTAAATAAACCGGTTAAAATAATTTTACCGCGTCAGGAAGATATTAGAATTACTGGCAAACGGCATCCATACTCTTCCGATTTCAAAATCGGGTTAACTAAGAAAGGAAAAATTCTTGCTTACGAAGTAACTTATTATCAGAATGCAGGCGCAGCAGCAGATCTTTCACCGGCAATATTAGATCGTACACTCTTCCATTGTACGAATTCTTATTTCATTCCAAATGTAAAAGCAACCGCATTAAGTTGTAAAACTAATCTTACTCCATTCACTGCATTCAGAGGATTCGGCGGACCGCAAGGAATGTTTGTGATTGAATCAGCTATTTACAAAGCGGCTAAAGAACTCGGGATAAATCCTTCCGAGATTCAAAAAATAAATTTATTAAATGAGGGAAATGAATTTCCGTACGGGCAAAAAACTTTGAATTGTAATATTGGAAATTGTTTTGCCGGAGTTGAAGATAAATATAAACCAAAAGAAATTTTTGATAGAATTCGTGAATTCAATTCGAAAAATAAATTGGTGAAAAAAGGTGCGGCAATAATGCCGGTCACTTTCGGAATCTCTTTCACTACAACATTTTTGAATCAAGCTTCGGCACTTCTTCACATTTACACAGATGGTTCTGTCAGTATTAGTTCTGCAGCAATCGAGATGGGACAAGGCGTTAATGAAAAATTAAGAAATATTGCCGCTAACGAGCTATCGATAAACATTGAAAGAATTCGTATTGATTCAACAAATACTTCGCGTGTTTCCAATACTTCGGCTACGGCCGCAAGCAAAGGTACAGACCTAAATGGTTTTGCTGTCATCGATGCATGCAAGATTTTAATCGAACGCTTAAAGAAAATTGCCGCTGATGAACTTAAGCTGAATAAAATTTCCCGGATAAAGTTAAAAGATGAAATAATTTATTATAAGGACACTAAAACAGATCTAACCTTTACAAGGTTGGTTAACATCGCATATCAAAAACGAATTAGCCTGACTGCACAGGCACATCATTCAACACCTGATATTTATTTCAATACAAAAACTAATAAAGGTAAACCGTTCGCTTACCATTCATACGGTGTTGGCATTGTTGAAGTAACATTGGATTGTTTAAGAGGTATTTATGAAGTTGATTCGGTAAAAGTGGTTCATGATTTCGGTGATACAATTAACCGGACAATTGATTTGGGACAAGCCGAAGGAGGAATTGTACAGGGAATAGGATGGATGACAATGGAAGAATTGAAATGGAACAGTGAAGGGAAATTATTAACTGATGCACTTTCAACTTATAAGATCCCGGATATACATGCTGTTCCGAAAGAATTGAAAATTCATTTTCTGGAAAATGCATCTAATCCATTCGGACCTAACAATTCCAAGGCAATCGGCGAACCGCCATTAATGTACGGCATTGGCGTTTACTTTGCATTGATGAATGCAATGAAAGCATTTAAACCAAATCTTGAAATAAATTTCTCTGCACCGCTTACCCCCGAAAAAATTTTGCTTACATTATACAATACACCAAAACACCAGGAGAAAGGATGAACAATTGGGCATGGCAGATTGAGAATAAAGAATTTCTAAAAAAAACGATTGAACGATGTAAGAAACAAAAAATAATCCTTCCGAAATTCTCTGAAATGAAAAATCCGGAAATCATTCCTCAAATAATTCAAGACAAACTTCCTAAAATTGGAATGCAGGAAACAGATCCGATTAATCTATTCCGTATCAATTGGCAGAATGATTCTACCACTGGAAAGATAGGCGGAATAAATTTTTTAGAAATACCAAAAGAAATTACAGGGGTTAAAGCACGGATCATTGGTTTGGTCGGTAAATTTTTTCCTACCGGTGCACATAAAGTCGGTGCCTCGTACGGTTGTCTTGTCCCTTATCTGATTACAGGAAAATTTAATCCTGAATATCATAAAGCTGTTTGGCCATCAACCGGGAATTATTGCCGAGGCGGGGTTTTTAATTCGCGATTATTATCAGTTCATGGTGTTGCAATTCTTCCTGAAGAAATGAGCAAAGAAAGATTTAAATGGCTGAAAGATATGGGTGCGGAAATTTATGCAACTCCCGGATGCGAAAGTAATGTAAAAGAAATTTATGATAAATGTCATGATTTAGAAAGTAAGAGTGATGAGTATGTAATTTTCAATCAGTTTGATCAATTTGGAAATACAATTTGGCATTACACGGTTACCGGTTCTACAATTGAAAAACTTTTCAATCAAATTAAAAAGGAAAACCAGAGAGTTAGCGGATATGTAAGCGCAACGGGATCTGCCGGAACAATAGGTGCGGGCGATTATCTTCGCGAAGTATTTCCGCAAATAAAAGTTGTTGCTTCGGAAGCCCTGCAATGCCCTACATTGCTGATGAACGGTTACGGCGGTCACCGTATTGAAGGAATCGGTGATAAACATATACCATGGATTCATAATGTTAAAAACACAGATTGTGTTGCCGCTATTAACGATGAAGATCCTTTGAAAGTTTTACGACTATTCAATGAACCGGAAGGGAAGCGATGGTTGATAGTTAATGGTGTGACGGACGATGTAATTGATAAACTTTCCTGGCTTGGAATTTCTTCTATCAGCAATATGTTAAGTTCAATTAAACTTGCGAAATATTATGAGATGAATGAAAACGACATAATATTTACAATTTTCACTGATTCGAAAGAAATGTACAACTCGCGTTTGGAAGAAATGAATCAAGAATGGGGAAAATATTCCGATCGCCAAAGTGAAGTTGATTGGACTTCCATAATCAAAAAACAAACAATTGACTATTTTAGTGAATTGAGCTATTATGAAAAAAAACGGATTCACAACTTAAAATATTTTACCTGGGTTGAACAACAGGGTAAAACTGTTGAAGAACTAAACGCTCAGTGGTATGATGAGAATTATTGGAAGGATAAATTTGCTATTGTTCCCGTATGGGATAAACTAATTGATGATTTTAATAAACAAGTTGGGTTAAAGGGATAGATTCTAATTAAATTACAAAATGAGAACGAAAAATCTAACTATCGAAAATGCTTGGATCTGTTCTATCGTTGAGAATGAAATAATTCCATTCTTTGGCGACATAATAATATCTGGTGGAAAGATCTCTAAAATCCGTCCTAAATTTTTTCATATTTATTTGAAAAACCCCGATAAGGTTAATAAAGATTCCTTCAATGCTTACGGAAGAGTAGTAACTATTCCATTAGTAAACTTTCACGATCATATTTACTCCCGCCTTGCTAAGGGCTTACCGCTTAAAGGTAAGTTTGATAATTTTCAAAACGTTTTGAAAAATCTATGGTGGAAACTCGACCGTGTGCTCGACATGGAAATGATAATTTCTTCGGTACAGATGGCTGCGATTGAATCAATCCGCAGCGGTGTGACATATATTTTTGATCATCATTCCTCGCAAAACGAAATTGCCGGAAGTTTAAAAACAATAAAAAATATATTAAATGATTTCAAATTAAGAGGTGTACTTTGTTTTGAAAGCACAGATAGAAACGGCCTCGACAATGCATTAAGGGGACTATCGGAGAACAAAGAATTTTATTCGTTTCAAATGAATGATGATTTTCATGCAATGCTGGGACTACATGCATCGTTTACACTTTCGGATGATCTTCTGCACGAATCAAAAAAACTTATGAAATCTGATTGGGGAATTCATATTCATGTCGCCGAAGATGAAAGTGATAATACATTAAGTGTTGAATACACCGGCTCGTTGCCGGTTAGCCGCTTGAAAAAATTCAAGCTGATGAATGATAAAAGTATTTTGGTACATGGTGTTCATCTAAAAGAAAGAGATTATGCCAAAATCAACGAAGCGGAAAGCGCAATTGCATTTTGCCTTGATTCTAATATGAATAATTCTGTCGGTGTTCCTAATTTCGGAAAAATTCCTAAAAGTATTCCTTTCTTAGCCGGAACAGATGGCATGCATTCAAACATTTCGCGGTCGCTTAAACAAATGTATTTAACTTTTAGAAGTCAAGGCATCGGCGGAGATCAAGCGACAACACTTATCAAGAAGATTTATTTCGATCAAATCGGATTTGCTAAAAAATATTTTCCGGATTTTGGAACACTCAGTGAAAATGACCGTGCTGACTTAATAGTTTGGGATTATATTCCCCCTACACCACTCACTAAAGAAAATTTCTGGGCGCATTTCATTTTTGGTATGTTGGAATATCCAATCCAAACCGTTGTACAGAATGGAAATTTTTTGATGAAGGATTTTCAGCTAATAGGAGTTGACGAGACCAAAATTAAAAATGAGATTTACATTCAAGGTGAAAGATTATATCATCAAATAAAATGATAGTGTCATTCTGAAGGTGAGTAACGACTAAAGAATCTCGAAATTATTAGTTGAAGATTCTTCGGTCAGACTTCAATTGTCCACTGAATGACGAGATGAGAATTAATGAAAAAAGAATTTTCAGTTGTAGGCAAACCAATAATTCGTGAAGACGGATTCGATAAAATTACCGGTCGAGCTAAGTTTGCCGATGATTATAAATTTGATGGAATGCTTCATGCTGTAATGCTTAGAATTTCTGAAACCCACGCAAAAATCAATTCGATTAATTATTCTGAAGTAGAAAACGATCAGGCAGTCAATTCGATAATTACATCTGCAGACATCCCGGGTGCAAAGAAAGTCGGAATGATCAAAAATGACCAACCGATTTTTTGTGATGAAGTAGTTGTAACGCCGGGAGATGTTCTTGCAATGCTGGTTGGCGAGGATACGACTCTACTTCGCTCGGTACTCTCAAAAATAAAAATTGATTACACACCTCTTCCTACATTAACAGATCCCCAAAAATCACTTGATCCGAAATCACCATTAATCCATCCTGAGCTTGGAAGCAATCTTATTATTCATCATCCATTACGAAAAGGAAATATTGAAAAAGGATTTACCGAGAGTGATCATATATTAGAACAAACTTATACAACGCAATTAATTGAGCATGCTTACATTGAGCCTGAAGCTGTTATCGCGATACCGCTCGGGCAAAACGGAATAAAAATTATCGGCAGTATTCAGAATCCTTTTAGTGCTAGGAGAATTATTGCAGCTGTTGTAAATCTTCCGTTAGATAAAGTGCAGGTAATTCAAGCACAACTTGGTGGTTCATTTGGGGGTAAGGATGATACAATGTGTATTCTATCTGCACGCGCTGCTGTTGCCGCTTTGAAAACTAATCGTCCGGTAAAGATCCGATACACCAGAGAAGAATCAATTTTAGAATCATATAAACGTCATCCATACATTTTGAAATACAAAATTGGATTCTCAAACTCCGGTAAAATAAATGCGATGAAGATAGATATTCTTGCAGACGGCGGAGCTTACTGCTCTATGAGTCCGTTTGTAACGTGGCGTTCCGTTGTTCAAGCGACCGGCCCGTATGAAATTGAAAATGTTCATACCGATGTACGCGCTGTTTATACAAACAATCCTTACACAGGTGCAATGCGCGGATTCGGTTCGCCTCAACCGGTTTTTGCAAATGAATCATTGATGGATGAGATTGCACTTCAGCTTGAAATAAATCCTGTTGAGATAAGAAAAATTAACGGATTGAAAGCCGGATCAATAACTGCAACAGGACAAGAACTTCAGAACCACGATGTAAATCTTTTAACTGTTTTGGATATAGCAACAAAAGAAACTGATTTTCAAAACAAATGGAAGAAGTACAAAAAAGATAAATCAACAATTCAAAAATATGATTTCAGCAAACCGGTTTTTAATAACTCGCAATTCATTGAACCCGATCAGCTGATTAAAAAAGGAATTGGTCTCGCAGTAAGTTACCGCGGATGTTCGCTTGGTGCTGAAGGAATTGATGCTGCAGCCTGCTATCTCTCGATTCAAAATGATGGAACAGTTTATTTGCTTTCCGGATTAGCAGAGAATGGACAAGGATTAAGAACAACATTTTCTATTGTTGTTGCGGAAGAATTAGGAATTACAACAGATAATATATTTTATTTAGAAACAGATACATCCAGAGTGCCGGATAGCGGACCGACTGTTGCATCACGCGCAACTTTGATGGGCGGCGGTGCTGTAAAAAATGCTGCAGAAATTTTACGCACAAGACTGGAAGAATTAATTCGTGCAGAATGGAAATTAAAATCAAAAGATGAAATAGTTTTTCGTGATAATAAAGTATTCTCAATTCGCAATTCTCAATTCGCAATTTTTTCTGATCTTTGCAAACTCGCAGCTAACCGCGGAGTAAATCTTGCAACAATCGGCTGGTACAAAAGTCCGAATGTTGATTGGAATGAACAAACTGGCCAAGGAGATGCTTACTTTACTTATGTGTACGGATGTCAAGTTGCTGAAGTAAGTGTTAATCTCGGGACAGGGGAAGTTTATCTTGATAAAATAACAGCAGTTCACGATCCCGGAACAGTAATAAATAAACTTGGTGCGGAAGGACAAATTTATGGTGGTGTTACACAAGGTGCCGGTTTTGGAACGTTGGAGGAAGTAACAACCGAAAATGGATTAATCCGTGAATTAAATTTTGATCAGTATTTAATTCTGACCGCAAAAGATATTGGCGAGATAAAACCGATCTTTGTTGAAGGAAAAGAAATTTACGGGCCGTGGGGAGCCAAGTCTTTAGGAGAACCAACTTTGGAATTAACAGCGGCGGCGATTTCAAATGCTGTTAGTAATGCACTTGGAAAAAGATTTTTTAATTTACCTCTGAACCTGGAAGAAATTCTACTTGGTAAAAAACTTAGACCGGTTGAAGTGAAAAGAGGAAGTTTACTGTGATATCATCAATCGAAATATTGACTCCTAAAAATTTGAATGAAGTACTCGGTATTCTTTCAAGTCATGACAGGGATTTAAGAATTATAGCCGGTGGAACGGATGTAGTTACCGGACTGAAACAAGAATCGAACCGTTTTATTAAAACAGAAGTTCTAATTGATATTAATCATGTTGCTGAAGTAAAAGGAATTGAACAAACGAATGGTAGAATATCAATCGGTGCAGCTTCAACATTTACGGAAATTTATAAAAACCAGATTGTTTCAAAAGAATTACCAATTCTAAAAAAAGCTGTTAGGACAATAGGCAGTTTGCAGATAAGAAACCGTGCAACGATAGCCGGAAATTTTGTGAACAACGCTCCGTGTGCTGATACAGTTCCTGCTCTTTTGGTCTACAACGCTACAATAGAAATTGAATCAATTAATTCTAAAAGAGAAATGTCTTTACAAGAATTTTTGCAAGGTCCTTACAAAACGCAATTAAAGAAAGATGAAATTGTAACACGCATAAATATTCCGGTTCCTCAAAAAACTTTCGTAGGAGATTTTTATAAGCTCGGAAGACGGCAGGCAGTTGCAATAAGCAGAATTACCTTCGCTGTGTTAATAGAATTGGAAGAAAATAAAATAACTGAAATAAGAATAGCATCCGGCGCAGTAACTCCAATCGGAACTCGATTTTCTGAACTTGAAGAATTTGCCAAAGGGAAAGAAGTGAACAATAATTTTCTTAAAAATCTGGCAAGCAAGATGGGAGAAGAGATAATAAAATTAACCGGGTTACGCTGGTCGAGTGAATATAAGTTACCTGTTGTTCAGCAGATGTTTTATCAAATTCTGAGAAGTGCAACGACGAAGAATCTCTAACTTATATGTTTAGAGATTCTTCTCCTGACAAGTCGGGATCAGAATGACAATGAGAATGAAATGATTAAACTAAAATTCATACTTAACGGAAAAGAAGTTGTTGTTGAAACTGAACCTAGTGTTCGTTTGCTCGATCTGTTGCGAGATAGATTTAATTTAACTGGTACGAAGGAAGGGTGTGGAATTGGTGAATGCGGTGCTTGTACTGTGTTGATGAATGGAAAAGCTGTTAATTCATGTTTAATCTTTGCAGCGCAGGTTGAAGGAAACGAGATTATTACAATTGAGGGAATCGCAAACGGTAATGAATTGCATCCGATTCAAAAAAGTTTCTTAAAGTATGGCGCAGTTCAATGCGGATTCTGTTCGCCGGCAATGGTATTATCTGCTTTTGCCTTACTAGAAGAAAATCCAAATCCAACCGAAGAAGAGATCAAAGATGCAATTGCGGGAAATCTCTGCAGATGTACAGGGTACAAACAAATTATAGAAGCAATTAAGGAAATTGCTGAGGAGTTAGTGCATAAATAATAATTGTTATTTTAACCACGCGGAGAAATCTTTGTTCTAAGGTTTCTCAATCACTTCGTTTCTTCGACATGACCAATGAACTTTGCATCAATTAGAAAGGAATAATCCCGCCGGAAAGTTTTTATTAATTGAACTAATTCGTTTCGATTATTAATGGTCGTTTGCACAACTTCTCCGTTTTTATTGAAAACGATCGTTCCATTTTCTGATTTCAATTTTACATTTACTGTTGTAAGATTATTATCATTAACAAAGAAAAATCCATCATTTGTACTGTTGGAATAATCTATTTTACTTTTGAAAAATGTGAATTTCTCTTTATAAGGTTTTCCTTGATAAGGACAGAAAGTTTCGCAGTTGCCGCACTCGTTGCATAATTGATCAAGATGAATAATTTGATATTTATCCTTAAAGGAATCTGAATTTGATATAATCGCAACATTAGCACGGTTCGGACAAACTTCAACGCACTTATTGCAAATAAAATTACAACCTAAACATCTTCCGGCTTCAAGCGTAAAATTTGTACGAGTCTGATTAGCAATTTCACCCTTTCTTATTCCTAAGTCTTCGACAAGTTGTTGATCATTGACAAAATAATGCTTAATTGAGTAGAGCTTAGCTTTAATGTTTTCTTTCTTAATAATTGCGTCTGCAGCTTTCTTTCCATCTGCAATTGATTCTACCACTGTTGATGGTCCCCTTAAAGCATCTCCACCGATAAAAACATTTTCCAACATCGTCTCATTTGTCTCGGAAACTTTCACTCTGTTATTTTCAAATTGAATTTTATTCTTGGTCAAAAATCCCGTTTCAACTTTTTCACCAATTGCAGAGACTACACTATCAATTCGTATTTCTTCATACTCGCCATCAACCGGCATTACATTTCTTCTTCCATCAGAACCGGTATCACTTAGTTTCATTTTCTGACAAATTAAAAATCCTTTGCTAAATCTGACAGGTAGCAGCAGTTCCTTAAACACAACTCCATCATTTAATGCGGCATTAAATTCTTCTTTATCAGCCGGCATTTGTTCTTTCGTACGGCGGTAAATTAAATAAACTTTTTTCACTCCTTTATATCTACTTGCTGCGCGTGCGCTGTCCATTGCAGAATTACCTCCTCCGATAACTGCAACATTTTTACCGGGCTTTATAGAATGATCATTGTGATAATCTTTCAAGAATTCAATCGCATCAAAAATATTTTCATTATTACCATCAATTATAATTTTATTTGATGCCTCTGCTCCGATTGCAAGGTAAATATATTTATATCCTTCCTTCTTAAGTTTATCAATTGAGAAATTTGGATTGAATCCGAAAACAAATCTGATTCCATGTTTTTCTATAAACTCAATATCTTTTTCGATTGCTTCTTTTGGCAAACGGAATCTTGGTAATACATTTTGAACAATACCGCCGGCATTCATTTCTTTTTCAAGAATTGTTACATTAAAACCCGCTTTAGCTAAAAAGTATGCGGCGGATAAACCTGAAGGTCCAGCTCCAATTACTGCAACTTTTATATTATTGTCATTGCGATCACGACTAAGTCGGGAGAAGCAATCTATTTCTTCGGATTGCTTTGTCTTTTCGTTTCTCGCAAAAAAAGTATCATTAAATTTGTTTATATATGAATCAAAGCCATTAAGGGCCACTTCTTTCTTAAGATCGCGAATCAGTACCGGGTCGTCATAATCCCAGCGTGTACAATGATACATACATTGATGATCGCAAATGTAACCGGTTATATGAGGCAAGGGGTTTTTTGAAACGATTAACTCGTATGCTTCTTCGTATCGTTTTTGTTCAACCAACTTAATGTACGATGCAACATCTTGGTGTATTGGACAAGCTTCCTGGCAAGGTGCAATGTAACAATCAAAAACCGGAAGGGATTTAGGAATCTTTATAGAATTAATTTCTCGTTTTTCTTTAGAATAGTGTTTATCTAACAAAGAAGCTTCTGCTAAAATCTTCAGGTGAGCAGTATTTTTTCTAGAACCTTGTTCGATCTTTGATGAATTCTTTTCGATTGTTTCTGCAATTTGTGAAAGACGTAAATACCCGCCGGGTTTCAATAACTCGGTTGCAAAAGTAACAGGTCTTATTCCGGTTCCTAAAATTTCTTTAATATTATTGTTGTTAGCTCCGCCCGAATAAGAGATATTTATTTCGCCGTTAAATTCGTTGGCTAACTTATATGCAAGATTTATAGTAAGCGGATAGAGCGATCTTCCCGACATGTACATATCATCGCCGGGCAATGCTTGAATTGTATTTTTTACGCCAAGTGTATTTGAAAGTTTTATTCCAAAAGTCTTATTGTATGCAGAAGCAAAAGATCTTAATCTGTTAATCATTGGAATTGCATCTTGGTAGTGAATATCATGATCGAAAGAATTCTTATCGAGATGAATATAATTATACCCGAGTTTGTGCAAAGTGTCATTTACAAAATCATATCCTAAAAGAGTTGGATTTAATTTTACGTATGTATGCAATCCTTTCTCTTTGATGAGATATTTTGCAATAGATTCAATTTCATGAGGAGGGCAGCCGTGCATAGTTGAAAGCGTAACCGAATTAGAAATGTGCGGCGAAATATTTTCAATTTCTGATATTAATTTTTCTAATTTAATTTTATCGAAGCCGAAATCGCTCTCAAGTAATTTACCGTTACTTATTTGTTTTATTAGAATTGTTTTGTAATTAGAAAATAATTCATTCTTAGATACATCTTTCAACTCTTCAATGAAACGATCCATACGTGGTGTTTTGATTCCATCAAGATCATAACCTACACTCATGTTAAAAACAAATCCTCTTTTAGATTCTGAGAGTCCAAACAGATTTTTTATCAAATGAATTAGAAACCATGCTTTAACATATTCATCATAGGATTCATCAAGTTTCAGTTCCTGCGACCATTCAACGTTATAACCTTCATCTGTTGCATCAATGCAAGGTTTATCAATTTTTAAATCATCCAGCTTTTGAACTGTCTTGAGCTCAAAAAATCTGCCTCCTGTTAAATATGCGCAAATTATATTTTGTGTCAACTGTGTATGAGGACCGGCAGCTGGACCGATTGGAGTTTCAAGACATTCATCAAATATTTTTTCATCACCTTTTTCTTTTACATGATAAAACTTTGAGGACGGAATCCCGAAGATGGATTTCTGATTTATATATTCTTGGAATATCCAGTCCAACAGTTTTTGGAATGGAACCGGCTTCATTTTATCCGACATATAATTCCAGTTTATTTTCTTGAACATCTTAAATATAAGATATACTGGTATTAAGTGTGTAAGCAATTTTGTAATTTTGTTTAGTTACAAAACAGATTTGGAATAAACATGAAAGAAAAATTATTTAATGCTGTTGAGGCCGAAAGAGAAAATCTTTTCGACTTGATTCAAAGACTGATTCAGATTAAAAGTTACAGCGGTGAAGAAAAAGAAATTGTAGAATTTATTGTTTCGAAGATGCAAGAATACGGATTTGATGAAGCTTTCCATGACGGATTTGGAAATGCTGTCGGTAGAATTGGCAATGGGCCGATCAAAATTATGTTTGATGCCCACGTAGATACTGTGAAAGTAACAGATACAGAAACTTGGGCACATCCTCCGTTCGCCGGAGAAATTATAAATGGAAAAATGTACGGACGCGGTGTTGTTGACGAGAAACCCGCTATGGCCGGATTTATGATCGCGGGAAAAGTTTTGAAGGCTGTTTACGGAAATGATTTTCCATTTACGCTCTATGTTGTCGGTTCTGTGCTTGAAGAAGATGCGGACGGCTATCCGCTTTATCATATTATCGCCAACGAAGGAATCAAACCGGATTATGTTGTACTTGGCGAACCGACGGATTTAAAGGTTTACCGCGGACAGCGCGGAAGAATGGAATTAAAAATTACTGCGACGGGAAAATCCGCTCACGGTGCGCATAACCATAAAGGAATTAATGCTATCTATAAAATGCAGCCGATAATTTCCGAAATAGAAAAGTTGGATAAAAAATTGAAGCCGAAACAACCGCTTGGTAAAGGTTCAATCACCGTAAGCCAAGTTATTTCCAAAGCACCATCAACTTGTTCCGTCTCTGATTATTGCCAAATCCATCTTGATAGAAGAATGACGATAGGCGAAAATAAAAATTCTGTTGTGAAAGAATTGAAAGAAATTATCAAAAAGCATAAAAGCGATGCAAAAATTTCAATTCCAAATGTGGAAGGGACAAGCTGGAAGGGAACTAAGTTTTCTCAAGAAGCATATTTTCCTACATGGGTTTATGATGAGAAACATCCATTAGTAGATGCCGCACTGAAAACCTCAAAAGCTGCGATTGGAAAAGCGAAAAGCGGCGTGTGGAGTTTCTCTACTAACGGAGTTGCAACTGCCGGACATTTTGGAATTCCAACTATCGGTTTTGCGCCGGGTAAAGAAGAACTTGCACATTCATCCAAAGAAGAACTTGTACTTGATGATTTGTTGAAAGCGACTAAATTTTATTCGCTGTTTCCGTTTAATATGGCGAAACAATAGAACGCTAACTATTGAAAAGGTTTCTGAAATTGAAGTCACAATTTGTGACAACAAGATAACACTTTAATTTTCTGGTTACTTTAAATTGACATATTTTATAAAATGCTTTTAGATATTTATAACTTAGAATATGAAATAAATTATGAAGTATTCAAAATTATTAGATAAGATCAAAAACGATTATAAGTTATCTATTTTCTTATTTATCCTTTTGGTCTGTCTAATAGCCTTTGTCTCTATAAGAAGTAATTTTTGTTTTCATTTCACAGAAAATACAGGTTATTATTTTTTTAGCTCATTACTTCAAGCAAATGCTGCTATCTTCTCTATTTTTGGAGTTTTTTTTATTTATCGCCTACAAACTTTAAATTCTTCGATTTCAGAGATTTTTAATTCTTTAATTATGACGGCAGGTAGTTCTATCGGGAGAGAGGAAGCACAAAAATTCAAAAATCTTACTTTAGAAGATAAAGAGAAAAATTTAATTAAGTACAAGGACTCAAATCATGTATGGTCTCATGAATTTATAAATTGGTATAACTATGAAAAGAAGATAGAGATTATCAAACCACTAATAAAAAAGCCTACAATTATCTTAATCACATTGATAATATTTCAAGCAGCGTTTGTATTATTATCTTCAGATATTCATTCAATAGGTCTAATTCTAGAAATCACGACGTTTATTATAAACTTGTTTTGTGAAGCTTATATTTTAATTATTCTTGGTCAAACTATTTTTCAAATTATAGACTAAAATATTATTGTTATTCGGAGGAATCATGGAAACTCGTTTTAAAGGAAGACATTTTATAACAGAAGACAGTTGGACTAAAGAAGAACTCGATATTGTTTTTGATACGGCATTTGATCTGAAGAAAAAGTTTTATGCTGAAGAACCAACACTCTGGCTCCCATATAAAACATTGTTCATGATGTTCTTCGAACAATCAACACGTACAAGGAATTCTATGGAGGCCGGAATGACGCAACTCGGCGGACATGCGCACGATTTAACTCCGGATAAAATGCAGATCACTCACGGCGAAGTTGCAAAAGATACGGCAATAATTCTAAGCCGTATGGGACACGGAATTGCATGCCGGAATTGTTTCTATGGAGTCGGCAATAAATACTTAAATGAACTCGCGGCTAACTCAAGAAAGCCTGTTATGTCGCTGCAAGATGATGTTTATCATCCGTTCCAAGGACTTGCTGATTTAATGACTATCTTCGAGCATCTCGGCAGAAATACAAAAAATTTAAAAATTACGGTAAGCTGGGCATACGCAACAACACACTCAAAACCGTTGAGCGTTCCGCAGACACAAATTCTTCTTTTCCCGCGTTACGGAATTGATGTAACGGTTGCTCACCCAAAGGAATTTCCGTTGAGCAAAAACATTGTTGAGAAAGCACAGAAGAATGCAAAAGAAGGCGGAGGAAGTTTACGCTTTACTAATAATATGGATGAAGCATTTGAAGACGCACAGATTGTTATTCCAAAAAATTGGGGCGGCTTCGGTTTTTATGATGAAGATTATTATCTCTCGCATGAAGATCAGTGTAAGAAGGAAATGAAAAGTAATCTTGAAAAGAATAAGAATTGGATCTGTGACGATAAGAGGATTAAACTTGCAGATAAAAATGTAAAGCTGATGCATGCGCTTCCTGCAGACCGCGGTAACGAAGTAACTGATGAGATTCTTGATAACCCGAATATCTCAATCGTTTTTGATGAAGCGGAGAATCGTCTTCACACGGCAAAAGCAATTATGGGATTAACAATGTGACACGAAGTGTAATTCTGACAAACGAAGTGAAGAAGAATCTGACACAGAATATATTTTAAGATTCTTCTCCCGATAAGTCGGGATCAGAATGACAGAAGGCAAATCATGAATAAATATTATTACAAATGTTTCGATTGTGGAAAGTCTTACAGCAAAGACGAGATAGAGAAAAATCTGATCTATCTTTGTCCATTTTGCGGCACTATTGAAAAGAACCAGCCATTGCGCGGAGTTCTTTTAATTGAATATGATTATGAAGCAATCAAAAAAAAATACAAGAAAAAGGAATTCTTAAAACTTCAACCCGGAAGATTTTGGCAATACAATTATTTATGGCCGTTAAATTTAAAAGATTCCTCAGTCGCTTCGCTTCTTCGGAATGACATTGAAAAGTTATCGCTTCCTTCAAATTGTTTATTAAAATATTCTTTCGAAGGAAACAATTTTTTTGTCCTTGATGACACGCGTAATCCTACTTTGTCGTTTAAGGACCGCGCTTCAAGTTTAGTTGCTCTCAAAGCAAAAGAACTTGGTATAAAAGAAATTGCCGCAGCTTCAACAGGAAATGCTGGTTCTTCGTTAGCCGGAATATGTGCACGGCTCGGATTGAAATCAATGATATTTGTTCCCAAACTTATTCCTGAAGCCAAGCGAATTCAAATCCAATCTTATGGAGCAGAGATATATTTAGTTGATGGCGACTATGATTTGGCATTCGATACTTGTTTGGAAATCTCCGCAGAGAAAAAAATATATAATAGAAACACGGGCTATAATCCTCTTACTATCGAAGGTAAAAAATCCGCTGCGTTTGATATTTTTATGACAACCAAAGGGAAAATGCCGGATCTAATTTTTGTTCCTACCGGTGATGGAGTTGTATTAAGTGGTTTGTATAAAGGATTATGGGAATTGAAAGAGCTTGGCTGGATTAAAAAACTTCCAAGATTGATGGCTGTTCAAGCTGAAGGAAGCAATGCGGTTGTTAGATATATGAATAATCAAAAGTTTGAATACATACCGGCTAAGAGTATTGCCGATTCTATTTCTGCCGGCGCCCCGAGATGTTTATATATGACTTATGACGCAGTTGTAAAAACTAAAGGTGAAGCGATTCAAGTCAGCGATACCGAAATACTTGAAGCACAAAAGTTTGTTGCGCAGAATTACGGAATATTAATTGAACCTTCTTCTTCATCAACATTTGCCGCTTATAAAAAATACATCACTCAGAATAAATTACATAAACAAACAGCACTTTTACTTTTTACCGGAAACGGATTGAAAGATACTTCTGCACTTAAGAATTGGAATCATAGTATTGAGCCGAGCACCCCAAAATTCCTAAAAGAAAAATTTTTCAACAAATGAGTAAAGCTATCGTAAATGGTTTGCTAATCTCAGCCGGGCTATCCGGAAGAATGGGACAATTCAAACCGTTAATGCTTTATGAGGACAAATCATTTGTTGTTACAATAGTTGAAAAGCTTTTAAAAGTATGCGAAAAAGTTGTTGTTATAACGGGATTTCAAAAAGAAAAGATCGAATCAATAATTAATTCTCGATTCTCAATTCACGTCGAATGTGTTTTCAATCCTAACTATGAAAAAGGAATGTTCACATCACTTCAAGCGGGGTTAATAGAATTAAAAAATTCAGATTGGATCGTTTATCATTTTGTGGATCAGCCTTTTCATGAAAAAAAATTTTATAAAGAATTAGTTTCTCAAATAGAGGATACTTATGATTGGGTACAGCCGGTTTATAATGGGAAGGAAGGTCATCCGGTTTTATTTAAAAAAAGTATATTTGAAAAAATTTTACAAGCCGATCCTTCTTCTTCACTTCGAGTAATAAGAGATGATAACAGTACAAAGATAAAAAAATGGGAATGTGATTACTCCCAAATTCTAAATGATTTTGATACTCAATCGGATATGGAGAAATTCAACATAAAGAATTAATCACTTAAGAAATTTAATCAGTTTTTACCGCTAACTGTCCACATGCAGCTGCTATATCATCACCTTGTGTTTCGCGGATCATTACAGTGATATTGTTATTACGGAGTTTATCGGCAAATTGATGAATCTCTGTCAACGGTGTCGGTTCAAGTTTGGAAGAGATACCTTCCGGAGCCATATGTTTTATACTATTGAACGGAATGATATTTATTTTAGACGGAATTGAACTGCAAATTTTGGTAAGTGCTTTAATATCTTCATATCTGTCGTTGATATCTTTAAGCATTGTGTATTCAAAAGTAATTCGTGTTTTGGTTTTCTTCGCATAATATTTTAATGCTTCAAGATTTTCTTTGAGAGAATATTTTTTGTTGATCGGCATTATCAAACTTCTTATATCTTCAAATCCGGAGTGGAGCGAGAGAGCAAGTTTAACACGAACACCGCGGTCCGCAAGATCTTTTATCTTTGGCGCAATACCGGCAGTTGAAATAGTTATGCGTAATCTGCTTAATCCTTTTGTAAGCTCGTGTGTAAAAATTTCTACCGATTTTAATGTTGTTTCATAATTAAGAAGTGGTTCTCCCATCCCCATATAAACTATATTTGTAATATTTTTTTTACCATGTCCTTTTGCTGTTAGAAGATACTGATCTACAACTTCACCAACCGAGAGATTTCTTTTGTAACCCATAAGTCCTGTTGCGCAGAATTTACAATCAAGCGGGCAGCCGACTTGAGTTGAAATACAAAGAGTATTTCTTTCTTTTTCCGGAATGACAACCGATTCTATTTTACGTTCATCATGAGTTGCGAACAAATATTTTTTTGTACCTGTTGATGGTGAGTTTTGAGTAGTTATTAAGCTTAAGGTCTGCAAGTCACAATTTGCAGAAAGTTTTTGCCTTAGCTCTTTCGAAATATTCTGCATTTCAGAAAAATTAACAGCAAGATGATTATACATCCAATTGTATACTTGTTTACCTCTGAATTTTGATTCACCGATTGTGATGAAATATTCTTCAAGTTCAGGAAGCGTTAATCCCTTTAGTTGTATTTTCTTGTTGTTGTTATTCATTGAAACAAATATAGAGATCAAGACGGAAAGTGACAAAGATAGATGTTTACAGTACATGAGTATTAGAAAGAGGGTTTGATATTTGAAATCGTTTCTGTAGTTTTGAAATGCAATCAATTAATCAAAATTAGATAATAACGAGGAAAGGATGAATTTCGATTTTACAGAAGAACAACTAATGATTCAGCAGACCGCTCGCGAGTTTGCCGAATCAGAAATAGCTCCAACTTCAATTGAACGGGATAAAGAAGCAAAATTTCCTGCTGAATTAGTTAAGAAACTTGGTGAACTTGGATTTATGGGAATGATGGTTGCACCTCAATATGATGGTGCCGGACTTGATACTATAAGTTATGTTTTAGCAATGATTGAGATTTCCAAAGTTGATGCCAGCCTGGGTGTAATTATGTCCGTAAATAATTCTTTAGTTACTTACGGATTGGAAAAATGGGGAAGTGATTTCATTAAAGAAAAATATTTAAAGCCGTTAGCTCGCGGAGAAAAACTTGGGGCATTTGCATTATCTGAGCCTGAAGCGGGAAGCGATGCGACACAGCAGCATACCTATGCGGTCAAAGATGGTAATTATTGGGTTTTAAATGGAATGAAAAATTGGATCACTAATGGTCATTCTGCAGATTATTTTTTGGTTATGGCACAGACAGACAAAGAAAAAGCTCATCACGGAATTACAACTTTCTTAGTTGAAAAAGGGACGCCAGGTTTTGGTCACGGGGTTAAAGAAGATAAACTTGGAATTAGAAGCAGTGATACTTGCTCGTTAACTTTTGAGAACTGCAAGGTGCCGGAGGAAAATATTATTTGGGAAGTCGGCAAAGGATTTAACTTTGCAATGAATACATTGAACGGCGGAAGAATAGGCATTGCATCTCAAGCTGTTGGAATAGCAGAAGGCGCACTTGATGCCGCTACTCGGTATGCAAAGACCAGAAAAGCATTTGGGACAGAAATTTCTAATCATCAGGCAATTCAGTTTAAACTTGCAGATATGTCAACAAAAGTCGAAGCGGCAAAACTTTTAACTCTACAAGCAGCAGCATTAAAAGATGCCGGCAAGAAATATGTTAAAGAATCAGCAATGGCTAAATTGTATTCTTCAAAAATTGCTGTAGAGTGCGCACTTGAAGCAATACAAATCCATGGCGGTTATGGTTACGTTAGAGAATATTTAGTTGAAAGATATTTACGCGATGCTAAGATTACGGAAATTTATGAGGGAACTTCGGAAATTCAGAGAATTGTAATTGCAAGAGAACTGTTGAAGGATTAATTCTAAGTGCCTGAGTCACTAAGTGCCTGAGTTCCTAAGTGATTATTTAAAGGTATTAGATGAAGATATTTAATAATAGAAAAATTTTAAGTATTGGTATTTATTTATTTTTATTGACCCTTACATATAATCTTAATGCACAGACTGATTGGGTAAGATGGGAAGGGAAAGAAACTTCTTACGAACTTACACCTACCCATCATCATGATTATACTCTTGATAAATCTAGTTTTGGAATGACACTACTTTCGGCTTTGCGAAATACATATTACTTTTTTATCTCTGATTTGGATGGTGATAATTGTCCTTTTGAACCATCATGCTCAGCCTTTTTTCTTCAGTCAATTAAAGAAACAAGTATTTTCAAAGGATCGCTAATGTTTGCAGACCGTTTTACAAGAGACTTAAATTTTTTCAAGATGACAGATCATTATTCGTTATTAGCATCTAGAAAATTTTCTGATCCAGCCAATAACTATACACTGCATTCAGCTAAAATAAAATTCTAGCCCGCCAGTGATGCTGAGAACTAAAATTACCAATCGTTTATTATTTGTCATTTTGTTAGTTATTGTACCACTGACGACTATCAACTGCCAATTGGCTACAGACGGAAATATTTTATCTTCTCAAAACAGGCTGAGATTTGGAAATTATCTTTATCATGAGAAAGATTATTTACGGGCAGCTGATGAATTCAAAGAATATTTAAGTAGTGAAAGTAACGATACCATCGTATTCAGATTAGCTAATAGCTATTTCCAAATTGGGCGTTACACGGAAGCAGCTAATAATTTTAAAGGATTATTTTTTGGGTCACAATTATCTGAAGAAGCACGATTAATGTTTTATGAATCAGTATTTTTTCAGAATGATTATAAATTATTCCGTGTGCTTGCAGATGAACAGAATTTTGGTTCTTCACTTTACGGCAAAGATATAGAACGATTAAAATATATATCCTTCTTTCTTGATAATTCTAAATTGCCTGAAGAAAATTTAGTATTAAAAAATTTCCCCGACTCGGTTCAATCCAGACTGTTAAATTTCTATCAGCAGAAAAAATTTCCAAAGCTTAAAAGCATTACTACTTCAGTAATCTTATCCACATTAATTCCTGGTGCCGGTAAAATATATACTGGAGAAGTTGGTGATGGAATAACTTCATTAATAGCAACAGCACTCACTGCTTATTTAGCAATTACAAATTTTAAAGCGGATCATCAATTTAGAGGATGGATGTTCAGCGGACTTGCTGCTTTTTTCTATGCGGGAAATATTTACGGCTCTGCTGCATCGGCACAAATTTATAATGCCAGAATTCAGTTCAATTTTGATAATGAAGTAAGGCTATTTTTCGAACACAGAAATTATTTTCTACCTAAGATAGATTACTAATATGAAAATCCGGTTGAGGGTAATATTTTTTCTATTCACATTTGTCTTAGCTGTAAAAGCACAGGATCGTTTATCCATTCAATTAGATTTTGCTAATAATCTGTTTAACAACAAGCAATTCTACTATGCAATTACCGAGTATAAACGTCTTCAATTTTTCGACTCAACCAAAACATTCAATTATGAAATAAATTATAGAATAGGAGAATGTTACAAAGCCGGAGCTAAATATGATGACGCTGTAAAATTTTTTTCATTGGCAGAATTAAGCGCCAGAACAGATGATGAATTATTTGATTCAAAGACACAAATCATTCGAACAAATATTTTAAGAAGAACATCGGACAGAGCTCTTCAACTTTGTGATGAGCTTGAAAAAGATCAACGATTTAGCGGAAAAAAAGATCAAATTAATTATTGGCGCGGATGGGCATATATCTTTGCAGATAAGTGGGATGAAGCTGCCAAGTCTTTTACTAGAATTAATTCTAATCATGAATTAAAAAAACTTGCAGAACAAACGGGAAAGGCCAAAGTTTCAGTAACATTTGCAAAGGTAATTTCATATATTTTGCCCGGTGCAGGTGCGATTTATACCGGTAAATTCTTATCCGGATTAATGTCATTAGGTTGGAATTTACTTTCCGGGTATTGGACGATCAATTCATTTGTAGAGAACCGTGTGTTTGACGGAGTTGTAGTTGCTGAATTAGTTTGGCTTCGATTCTACAGAGGAGCTATTCAAAACGCAGAAGAATTTGCACAAGAGAAAAATTTAGAAGTCTCAAATAAATCACTGCGTTATCTTCAGAACGAATATAAGGGTATGAAACCGTGAAGCTTTCAGAAGAAGAAATTAGAGAAATAACGTTTGAAGCTATTAGTGAATTAGGTGATAAAGCAACTCCTGAAGCTGTAAAAGAATTAGTGCGGAGACGAGTTGAATCAATGGGAGGTGACTACAAACTAGAGAAAAATGATGTTTCCACCGGACGTGTAATTTTAACATCGTTTGGTTTGAATCATCCAGGTATTGTAGCTGGTGTAACTAAAGCACTTGGTGATGCAAATTGTGATATTCAGGACCTAAGCCAAAAAATTCTTGGCGATTTTTTTACAATGATAATGGTGGTGGATATTTCTGCTTCACAAAAAGATTTAAAAGAAATTCAAGAAGAGATGAATAAAATTGCAGAATTGCTGAAGATAAAAATTTATTTGCAGCACGAAGATGTGTTTAGATATATGCACCGGATATGATAGTTGATGAACAAACCAATTAATTAAGAACAACTAATTTCTAACAACTTACAATTAACAATTATGCCTTACGAATTCGGTGAAATACTAGAAACTATCCGGATGACAGAGATAGAGCATTTCGATATTAGAACTGTAACTATGGGAATTAGTCTGCGCGATTGCCACGATAGAAATATTGAAGTTACGAAACAAAAAATATATGATAAGATTCTTCGATATGGAAAGCAGCACGTAAAACTAGCTAAAGAAGTGGAATCACAGTATGGAATTTCAATTGCAAATAAACGTGTATCCGTAACACCAATTTCAATTCCTTTCGATGCATGTAATGCTGAAGAATTTATTGAAATCGCAAAAATTCTTGACAAAGCAGCCGAAGAAATAGGTATAGATTATATAGCAGGATATTCGGCATTAGTTCAAAAAGGAATGACAAACGGCGAAAGGGAATTGATCAAATCAATTCCGTTTGCACTTTCACAAACAAAAAGAGTTTGTTCAAGTGTCAATATCGGTTCTACAAAAGCCGGTATTAATATGGATGCTGTAAATATAATGGGCGAAGTTATAAAACTAACTGCAGAGAAAACAAAAGATAACGATTCGATCGGGTGTGCTAAACTAGTTGTTTTTGCAAACGCTGTTGAAGATAATCCGTTTGTAGCCGGTGCATTTCACGGTGTATCGGAACCTGAAATAGTTTTAAATGTTGGAATAAGCGGTCCCGGCGTTGTATTGGAAGCTATACGTGAAGCAGGAAAGGTTGATTTGCAGCAGCTTTCAGAGGTGATCAAAAAAACAATTTTCAAAATTACACGCGCCGGAGAATTGATAGGAAGAAAAGTGGCAGAAAAAAATGGAATTCCATTTGGTATTGTTGATATTTCTTTGGCCCCAACTCCGGCTGAAGGCGATAGTATTGCAGATATTTTGAAAGCTATGGGTGTTGAAAATGTTGGTGCGCCTGGAACGACAGCCGCTCTCGCTATGTTGAATGATTCGGTTAAGAAAGCAGGATTAATGGCAAGTTCTTCAGTCGGTGGAATGAGCGGAGCTTTTATTCCTGTTAGTGAAGATATGGGAATGATCCGTGCCGTTCAGGCAGGTAATCTTTCATTAGAAAAATTAGAAGCCATGACAGCTGTCTGCTCAGTTGGACTGGATATGATTGCAATTCCTGGCGATACAGCTGCAACAACCATTGCCGGAATAATTGCAGATGAAGCTGCAATCGGAATTATTAATGATAAAACAACGGCGGTAAGAATTATTCCAGCTTACGGAAAAAAGATTGGTGACTTTGTTGATTACGGAGGGCTCTTGGGTAAAGCTCCGATTATGGAAGTAAGAACAATAAGCAGTGCAGGATTTGTAAGCAGGGGGGGAAGAATCCCAGCACCAATGAGAAGTCTTACCAATTAATTAAGTATTAAGAAGAAAATTCAAGATAGAAGGAGGACAAATGAGTAAAGGTCTTAAGATCGGGTTGGGGATACTTGGTGTAATTATTCTTTTAGTTGTTTTTACTATATCATGGGCTACCGGTAAATATAATAGCTTTGTCGGGTTGAATGAGAATGTAAAATCCGCTTGGAGCCAGGTAGAAAATGTTTATCAAAGAAGAGCAGACTTAGTTCCCAATTTAGTTGCAACAGTAAAAGGTGTGGCTAATTTTGAAAAGGAAACTTATACGGCTGTTACCGAAGCGCGTGCAAAAGTTGGTCAAATAAAACTTACAGCAGATCAGCTTAGTGATCCGGCAATGATTCAGAAATTCCAAGCTGCTCAAGACGGTTTAGGAAGTGCATTATCAAGGTTATTAGTTGTATCAGAGAATTATCCTCAATTAAAAGCGAATGAAAACTTTTTACAGCTTCAAGCTCAGTTAGAGGGAACGGAAAATCGTATTACAGTTGAACGACAAAAGTATAATCAAGTTGCACAAGAATATAATACAGCAATTAAGAAATTTCCCGGTGTAATAGTTGCCAATTTTGGCGGTTTTAAGGAAAAAGAATATTTCAAAGCTGCTGCCGGATCGGAACAAGCACCAAAAGTACAGTTTTAATGTAAAGTGTAGAGCGACGAACTCAAAGTGAAAAATAAATGAAAAAAATTTTTCTGTTTATTCTGATACCGGTTTTAATTCTTGAAGCTCAAGTAGAGATCCCGGTATTAAAAAATTATGCAAATGATTTTACTAATACTCTTACAAGCTCGGAACTCTACACTTTTAATACCGCACTAAAGAAGTTCGACGATTCAACTTCCAACCAAATTGTGTTTCTAATGATTTCCGCTCTTAATGGCGCTTCATTGGAAGATTTTACTTATCAGACAGCTACTAAAAATCTAATCGGTTCTAAAAAAAATAATAACGGGGTTCTTTTCTTCGTTGCTAAAGACGACCGCAAGATGAGAATCGAAGTCGGTTACGGACTGGAAGGAGTTTTACCTGACGCACTTTCAAGTTCAATTCTCAGGAATGAAGTCCGTCCCTACTTTAAGCAGGGTGACTATTATTCGGGAATTGCCGCTGGAATAAATGCAATTGTTTTAGTTACTAGGGGAGAATATCAAGGAGATGGCGGTAAAAAAGGAAAGGGCACAGGAATACCTTTTATTTTTGTTGTTATACTATTTATAATTATTTCGACCATTTTCCGGAAAGGTGGACGCGGTGGTGGGGGTGGAATTCTGCCTTGGATAATATTAAGTTCAATGGGCAATAGCCGAAGAGGCGGAGGATGGGGTTCCGGTAGTTTTGGAGGTGGGGGAGGCGGTTTTGGTGGATTTTCAGGGGGTGGGGGCAGTTTTGGCGGCGGCGGAGCAAGCGGAAGCTGGTAAAATATTAATTCAAAAGCCCAATTTGTCTTGAAGTTCTAACCTTGTTTTAGTATTATTTCGACCGTATTGACAGATATTTCTAAAGGTTTAGAATAGTAGAATTCATAATCCAAGAGTTAAATGATTTTTTTTCTGAACAAGACCCGCAAATGTTTTAGAACAAATTTCCTAAGATTAAACTCAACGGTTAAATTTTTAAATAAATAAGGAGGCCAATTATGGCAATCAGGATAACTGACGAATGTATCAACTGTGGCGCATGTGAACCGGAATGTCCAAATACTGCTATTTATGAAGGCGGTGCAGAATGGAAACTTGCAGGCAAAAGTTACGGAGAAGGTCAACCAGCTCCTTCCGGTGCAGATGGATTTTTCTCAAAAGATTTTTTCTATATCGTTCCCGATAAATGTACCGAGTGTGTCGGATTCCACGATGAACCTCAATGTGCGGCAGTTTGCCCTGTAGATTGCTGCGTACCTGATCCAAAACATGTTGAAGATAAAGACACTTTGATGAAAAGAAAAGAATATTTGGATGGTTTAGGCAGATAGCTTTTTTAACTCCCCTCGTCTTCGACTCGTCGAAGCGAACGTTTAGCTTTTAAGATTTTTTAATAGGCGGCTGTGGAGCCGCCTATTTTTATATTATTAACAGGATAGAAATTTATTCAGTGAGCTTTAAAATAGTAGTTACCGGAAAGTGATCTGAAGGAAACTTGCCGTTAAAATTTGTTCTAATAATCTCTGATCTTTTTATTTCAAATTCCTTTGTAACAAAAATAAAATCAATTTTATCACCGTTTGTTTCGCCCTTAAATGAATTAAATGTTCCTTCATCCGGTTTCTTTTCATGGAGTTTCCGATAAGAATCAATCAATCCGTTTTCAAGAATAGTTTTGATAGCCGCATTATCGTCACCACAGTTAAAATCCCCGGTTAAAATAATCGGTAAAGTTTTTTGGTTAATTTTCTTTACAAGAAGTTCAGCACTTTTCTCCCTTGATGGTTGAGATTCATGATCGAGATGAACATTAAACATGTAAAATAATTTTTTTGAAATCTTATCTCGAAATAAAACCCACGTACAAATTCGAGTAATATTATTTCCCCAGCTTTTTGATGCTACAATATTTGGTGTATCTGAAAACCAAAATGTACCGGATGAATCAACATCAAAGCGGTTTTTAAAATAAAAGATGCAAGAGTATTCCCCGGCAGATTTTCCATCGTCACGTCCAGCACCAATGTAAGTATAATTTGACATCTGTTTTAGAATTTCATCTATTTGAAGTTGAAGAGCTTCCTGCAATCCGAATAGAGCAGGATTAAAATTCATGATTGTTTCAACAACATTATCTTTTCGATACATCCAACTGTTTTCACCGTCATTAGCTGTTCCATAACGGATATTAAAAGTCATTATCTTTAATTCATTATTTTGTATTGGTTGAGAATAATTTGTTGTTGCGGTTAAACAATCTAACAATAGAACAATAAAAAGTATGTTGTATAATGATTGCGGCAGGTGATGAACGAATCTTCTAATGAGATTGTTAACCATAAAATTTCCTTAGTTATTTGTAACTTAAAGATATCAATCATAAAATAAAGATAAAGATCAAAAATGAAAATCGGTAAGTATGAATTAAAAGTAATAGAAACCGGTGTTTTCGGATTGGACGGCGGTGCAATGTTCGGAATAATTCCCAAACCGCTCTGGAGTAAATTTAATCCAGCTGATGAACAGAATAGAGTTTCTCTTCATGCCCGAAACTTGCTTCTCGTAAGTGATTCACGCAAAATATTAATTGATACAGGGATTGGCTCTGACTGGGATGAAAAATTCATTAGAAACTACCGGCTGGATCAATCTGAAAACACTATGTCAAATTCATTCAATAAACATAATATCAAAACAGACGAGATTACGGATGTTCTTTTAACTCACCTTCATTTTGATCATACCGGAGGCTCTACCTACTTAAAAGACGGTAAGTGGATTCCAACTTTTCCAAATGCAAAATACTATGTTCAGAAGAAACATTTTGAGTGGGCATTAAATCCTACCGATCGTGATAGAGGAAGTTTTATTCAAAACAGGTTTTTACCGTTGCATGAAGAAGGGTTATTAAACTTTATTGACGGCGAAATCCAATTTGATGATGAGATTGAATTAATTACTATCAACGGACATACATCTTTTCAGCAAATGATCAAAGTTCATGATAGTTCAAACACGGTTCTTTATTGCGGTGATCTTTTCCCGTTCACTTCCCACATCCCAATTCCATACGTAATGAGCTACGATCTTCGGCCGATTATTACCGTACAGGAAAAGAAAAAAATTCTTCCTTTAGCAATCGAACAAAATTGGAAATTGTTTTTCGAACATGACCCGGAAGTAATAATGGCCACTGTTGCTGAATCGCAAGGGAAATTTTCTATTGAACAAATTTTTACCGAGATGATTTAATGAAAAAGAATGATGGATTTATTAAAGTTTGCAAAAACTCGGATCTCAAAGAAAAAATAGGAAGACATTTCTTTGTTGATGATGTTGACGTTGCTTTATTTAAAGTTGACGGGCAAATTTATGCATTAAACAATGTTTGCATTCACCAAAAAGCGGCAATCATTTACGATGGATTTATTGAAGACGGAAAAGTTACATGTCCTTCTCACGGCTGGCAGTTTAATTTGAAAACGGGAAAAGTTCCTCATGGAATTAAGGGTTTAGATTCTTATGAAGTAAAGGTTATTGAAGATGATATTTATGTAAAAGTTTTAAAAAGGGAATTAAGATGGTGATAAGGAAAGGGAAGAAGAAAAGATTATTAATTCTAAGTAACTAAGGCACTCAAAGAATGGAACTAACTAACCAAAGAGTAATAGAAAAAGCAAAGGAATTAGGATTCGATCTTATTGGTTTTGCGAAAGCTGATCCTCTTCAAAACGAAACAGAAAAATTAAAGACATGGTTAGATAAAGGATTTCATGCTTCTATGGATTATATGGAGCGCAATTTTGAAAAACGACTAGATGTAAACAATATTTTTCCCAACGCTAAAAGTGTGATATCACTCGCTATGAATTATTTTACCGATCATCAATACTCTAATGAAAAAGGTTTTGGAAAAGTATCCCGTTATGCTTGGGGAAAAGATTATCATCTAATAATTTGGGAAAAGTTGGAAATTCTTGAAGAAAGACTTAAAGAAATTGATCCTTCTTTTAATTGTCTTACGTATGTTGATACAGGTCCGGTAATGGATAAAGCATGGGCAGTCCGTTCAGGGATTGGCTGGTTGGGAAAACATACAAATGTTATTACAAGAGAAATGGGAAGCTGGATTTTTTTAGCAACAATTATTTGTAATCAAGAATTTAATTATAATAGACCGATAGAAGATTTTTGCGGTTCATGCAGAGCTTGCCTTGATGCTTGTCCGACTAAAGCAATTGTTGACGAGTATGTAGTTGATGCCAACAGATGCATTTCTTTTCTAACTATTGAAAATAAAGGAGAAATTTCCGACGGATTGAAAAATCAATTTGATAACTGGCTGTTTGGCTGTGATATTTGCCAGGATGTTTGCCCGTGGAATAAAAAATTCCCGACTCAAACACGAGAAAGAAATTTTGAACCGAATGGAAATAAGGAAATCGCTCTTCAAGAAGTTATTAATATGAATTCTGAAGAATTCAAAAAACGATTTGAAACAAGTCCCATCAAACGTGCTAAATTGAACGGCATTAAGCGTAATGCTGAATTCTTAATGAAAGCAGGTAATTCAATTCATTAGTAGAATCCAATTCAGAATAATTCCATCTAATCATTATAAAAATTGATCACATTTAGGTAATTTTGTATTGTAAAATTTGGAGATTAACTAATGTCAAATAATCATTATAAAGTAATAATAATAGGATCGGGTCCGGCAGGATTAACGGCAGCACTTTATACATCACGTGCGAATCTAAATCCTGTTGTCTTTGAAGGTATGCAGCCGGGCGGGCAATTAACAATTACAACAGAAGTTGAAAACTATCCAGGCTTTGAACATGGAATTCAAGGTCCGGAATTAATGGACATTATGCGTAAACAGGTTCAGAGGTTTGGTGCACAATGCTTTTTTAAGAACATAACTGAAGTTGATTTTTCAAAGCGACCATTTGTAATTAGATCCGAAAACGAAACATATACTGCAGATGCAGTTATTATTTCTACCGGTGCTTCGGTAAAATTGCTTAACATTGATAGTGAAACAAAATATATGGGTTATGGTGTTTCAGCTTGCGCAACTTGCGATGGTTTCTTTTTCAAAGGTTTGAAAGTTTTAGTTGTAGGCGGTGGCGATACTGCAATGGAAGAAGCAAATTATCTAACAAAGTTTGCATCTGAAGTCTCAATTATTCACCGCCGTGATGAATTCCGCGCATCAAAGATTATGTATGACCGTGCAAAGAAAAATCCTAAAATCAAATTCATAACAAACGCAGTTATTAAAGAAGTGCTGGGTAAAGAAGAAGACGGTAAAAAATTTGTAACCGGGGCGCTTCTTAAAAACACAAAAGATGGTTCTACATGGAAAGTTTCGGCAGACGGAATTTTTATGGGAATAGGCCATCAACCCAACACCTCGCTCTTCAAAGGTATTCTTGATATGGACGAGACCGGATATTTGATTGTAAAGCCTGGAACAACTAAGACAAACATTGAAGGGGTTTTTGCTGCCGGTGATGTTGCCGATAAAACTTACAGACAAGCTGTAACTGCCGCGGGAAGCGGATGTATGGCAGCAATTGATACTCAACATTGGCTTGAAGAACACGAGTTAGCTTGATTTAAAATGCAGAGACGTTCTAATGAACGTCTCTTTTTTTGTAAAAGTAGTACAGAATATTTTACAAAATTAATTTCCGTTTCCGTTTTTTAATTTTCTTGTTAAAAGAAAAGCTCCAACAAATCCCAGACCTGTCATTGTTACGATACAAAATGGTATCCATTCTTCGTAACCGGTCCAGTTGCTAAATAAAAATCCGGCACCCAAACCTAGTCCGACAAATAATGTTAGAACTCCTAACTTTAATAAAAGAAAAGGATCGCGTTTTGTTCTTAACAGCTCAACCATTTGCTCGTAAGATAGCCCTTTCTCAATCATCATCTGTTTTTCTTTAGACCGGTAAAAAATATACGATACCCATACAATACCGATAACTAAAAACATTACGATAGGAATAAATTGTTCACCATGCATTTTATACCTCCTTGATTATTTATTACTTGTGACTAAAATTTTTCTAAAAGGTTACAACTAATTTTTGTTTTTCTTAAGTAATGATTCACTTATCTTAAACAGAGAATTATTTATCTCACTTCTTTGGACAAGGTTTAGCAGCTAAAAGGTTACATATAATTTTGTATTTAATCGGATAGATTTCCTAAAGATTGTTTAGAGTTAATTATTTTTTATCAAAGACGTAGAATTATTTACCAATACCGTGCATTAAAAGCCCTTCCCTCCCGCTCCGACTCGACCGCCGGAGCGAGGCGAGAAGGGAAGGGTGGTGATGGGCTTTTTCTTTGTAACCTTGGAAGAAAGATAATAGTCTAATGTAGTAATGAGACACCTAAGCGATATAGAAATTATAGAGTCTATTAAAAGAGGAAATGCATCTGATTTTTCCCTTCTGATAAATAGATATAAAGACAGAGCGTTTTCCTTATTAAAAAGGATTTTGAAAAACGAGCAGGATGCCGAGGAAGCGCTTCAAGACAGTTTCTTAAAAACATTTAATGGTTTAAAAGATTTTCGCAAAGATGCACAGTTCTCAACTTGGTTGTACAAAATAGTTTTCAATACAGGTTTAACTGTGTTGTCTTCTAAGAAAAGAAAAATAGAACAAGAGATGAGTTCGATTGATGAAGAATTTGATCTTGGCAATTATGATAATGAAATTTACGGTACAACAGAAAATGTACGGCAATATATTTTGAAAATGGTAGATAAACTCCCAGTCCGCGGGGCTCTTGTTGTTATACTATTTTATATGGACGGACTTTCGCTGAATGAAATTAGCCAGGTGATGGGGACATCTTTGGTAAATACAAAAGTTTTATTACATCGTTCACGTAATGCTTTGAAGGATTTACTTCTCAAGCATAACTATCAGGAGGAAATGTTATGAACAAGTTAACCGATGAAATTTTAAATAAATATATTGACGGCGAGTTAGAACCATTTGAACTTGCTGAAGTGAAAAATGAAATTGAAAAAAATGATGAAGCTCTGGCGAGATTGAAAGCATTACTGCTTGTTGATAGTTCATTGAAACAAATGGAAGTTGAACAGGCACCAATAAGCATTACCGAAAAGGTTATGAAAGCAATCTCAAGTGCTTCTAAAGCAGTTAAGCCAAAGGTTAGTTACTTCTTTGTAACAATTATTACTCTTTTCTCTATAGGAGTTTTAGGAATTATTGTAGCAGCGTTTAAACCTATAGATAATGGAAACGATCAATTAACTGCGGTTCCGTATGTTGATAAAGCAAAAGAGTTAATTGGCAAGAACTTAATTGAATTTCAAAATTTCTTCTCAAATAAAAATGTGCTATTAGTGGTTTCGATATTGACATTAATTTTATTAATAACAGCTTATTTAACTTTTGAAGCGCATAAGAGTTTTAAGAACAAGTTGAAAAGTATTACCTAATGTAGAGACTCGATTTATCGAGTCTCAGTTTGGAGACGTGATGAATCACGTCTCTACCTCAATCCTCAATTAGCGTATCAGCGATACTTTCGATATTTTCACATCCACAATAAAATAAATAATTATGTCTATTAGATCCGGATTTGTTTCAATTATTGGTAAACCAAATGTTGGTAAATCAACATTGATGAACGCGTTGATTGGCGAACGTCTTTCTATAATTACGAATAAACCTCAAACCACACGCAAACGGATTCTAGGAATCTTAAATACAAATGACTATCAGATAATTTTTCTTGATACCCCCGGCATTCTTAATCCGGAATATTTGCTTCAAGAAAGAATGCTTGAATATGTTTTTCAATCGGTAAAAGATTCGGATGTAATTCTAGTTATGGTCGACGTTGATACTGATCCCGGCGGCTCAAAAACTTTTTCTGATGAGCGAGTTAAACAAGTTCTTAAAGAAAGCAATACAAGAAAGATTTTACTGTTGAATAAGATTGACCTCTCTAATCAACCGGAGATTGAAAAATTAATTAACCAATATTCCAAGGAGAGTAATTTTGAAAAAGTAATTCCAATCTCGGCAAAAGAAGGATTCAATCTTGAAACTGTAATTGAAGCAATTGTAGAACTTCTGCCGGAACACCCCAAATATTTTCCCGAAGACCAAATCACCGATGAAAACGAACGCTTCTTTGTTACTGAAATTATTCGTGAAAAAGTTTTTGAAAGATATAGAGATGAAATTCCATATAGCACAGAAGTTTTAATTGCGGAATTTAAGGAGCGGGAAAACGCAAAAGATTTTATAAGTGCAGAAATTGTTGTGGAAAAAGAAACTCAAAAACCGATCATACTTGGCGCTAAAGGCGAATCAATAAAAAATCTTGGACAGTCTGCACGTAAAGAAATTGAAAATTTTTTACAGCGAGAAGTTTATTTGGAGCTACGTGTAAAAGTCCGCGAAAAATGGCGTTCTAATCCAAACATGTTAAAAAATTTCGGTTATACTACCGATAATGAATAACTCATCTCAAAAAACAAAAGGCAGATTTTTAGGCGAAGGCGCAATGCTGGTTGTTACTTTGCTTTGGGGAGCTACATTTGCGATTGTAAAATTATCCATACACGATGTTTCAACAATGCTTTTTGTAGCTATAAGGTTTTCCATTGTAAGTATTTTATTAATTCCGGTATTTCTAAAATTAAGGAAAGAATTTTCTAAGGAAGTAATTATAGCCGGATCAATTCTCGGTTTATTTTTATTCGGGGAATTCGCTACTCAAACATTTGGCCTAAAATATACATCAGCAACTAAATCCGGTTTTCTTACGGGCTCTACAGTTATCATTGTGCCTTTTCTTCAAATAATAATTGAAAAAAGGAAACCTAATAACGGGGCGATTATAGGAGTAATACTAGTTTTTACCGGAATTTTCTTTCTTTCCAGTAACAGCAAGTCTATATTTTCAATCTTTCAAGAATTTAAGGATAATTTTACGATCGGAGATTTTCTTACATTAATCAGTGCGCTCTTCTTTGCATTTTACATAATTTATATTGATCTTTTTACAAAACGTTACAATCTCTGGATGATGGTAATTATACAAGTGGTTGTTACTTCAATCCTAGCTTTCATTGCAGCATTTATCACTTCATTTTCGGGAGTTGAAAAAATTCGAATTGAATTTACCAATAATCTGTTGGTTGGTCTTTTATATACTTCAATATTCACCACATTAATCACAACGGTGATGCAAACAAAATATCAAAAATTAATTAGTCCTACAAAAGCAGGTATAATATTTTCACTAGAACCGGTCTTTGCTGCAATTATTACATTCTTTTTATTACATGAAGAAATTACTAATTTGGGTTATATCGGTGCCGGAATAATATTTACAGGTTTAATTATATCAGAACTATATGATACATTGTTTATGAAAAATGGTAATTCAACGGGCTGAAATAATTGTTAACGGATTTGTTCAGGGTGTCGGGTTTAGATATTTTGTTGCAAGGAATGCTGAGCAACTTTTGTTAAAAGGATTTACACAGAATTTATATAGCGGAGAGGTTTACACAGTAGTAGAAGGTGAACTTGCAATGATAGAAGAGTTATACAAAAAAATAAAAATTGGCCCAAGACATGCGGATATAAAAAATGCTTCGATCAAATGGAGCGAACCAAAAAATGAATTCACAAAATTTGAGATAAGATATTGAACTTACAACATAAAATCGGATTCGGATATGATGTTCACAAATTTGCAGACAATCGCAAATTAATTTTAGGCGGTGTAGAAATTCCTCATACAAAAGGATTACTTGGGCATTCCGATGCGGATGTTCTTCTCCACGCAATATGTGATGCTATACTTGGTGCACTTGCTCTCGGAGATATCGGCATTCATTTTCCCGATACCGATTCAAAATATAAAAATGCGGACAGCAAAGAATTGTTAAATCATGTTTATTATCTCATGAAAGATTTTCATTACGAAATTGGAAATGTTGATTCTACCATTCTTCTTGAGAGACCAAAACTTGCACCGTTCATTCCGGAAATGAGAAAAGTAATTGCAAACATTTTGAATATTACAGTAGATCAAATCTCTGTGAAAGCTACGACAACCGAAGGTTTAGGTTTTGTTGGACATGAAGAAGGTTGTGCCGCACAAGCTGCTGTTCTACTAAACAAGCAAGATAAATAATGCTTCAGGAAATCATCTCTTATATCAGCACTTTAGATCCCGCATTAATTTATGTTGTGCTTTTCTTTTTCGCATTTATAGAAAATATATTTCCACCATCGCCAAGTGATTTTATACTTCTTGTGGGGGCAACGTTAATTTCGAAATCTACTTTGGGATTTATTCCAATTCTTTTACTGACAAGTGTTGGAAGTGCAATTGGTTTTATAGTAATGTATCTAATTGGCGAATTTTTTGGCGAAAGAGTTTTACGCTCAGGCAAATTTAAATTTATTAAACAAGAATCACTTGCTAAAGCCGATCGTTTTTTTCACAAATACGGTTACAATATTATTCTTATTAACAGATTTCTCCCCGGTACACGCGCTGTCGTTAGTTTCTTTTCAGGTGTTCACAAATTAAAACCAATGCGTACATTTATTTATGCCGGTGTCAGTTCATTTGTGTGGAATGCTATTTTGATCTTTCTCGGAATTCAACTTGGGAACAATCTTGAATTAGTTGATAAATATCTTTCTGAATATTCTCGGATCATTCTTGCTATAACTGCCGTAATAATAATTATTGTTTTGGTTAGATTTTTGATGAAAAAGAAAAAGGGTAAATGATATTTTTCAAGAAATACATAGTGTCTCTAACTCCAAATCAAAAAAAAGAACGCAATAGAGATTTATTACTTGGATTATTAAGCGGAATCTTACTTGGGTTATCTTACCCGCCAATACCTTTACCATTTCTAAGTTTTGTTTCGTTAATACCCTTTCTGTTGGTAATAGAAAAAAGGGAAACATTGTTATCAGCTAACCGGTTTACTTATTACACTCTTTTCTTCTTCAATTTAATAACGCTGTATTGGGTAGGAAGCTGGACAAAAGAAGCCGATACATTTCTTATGATCTCCGGTGCGGTACTTTTATTTTTCAATCCGCTTTTTTATCTGATCATTACAACGCTTTACCATTTTTCTAAAAAATCTTTTGGGAAAAAAGCAGCACTTTTTCTTTTCCCATTCTATTGGGTTTTTTTTGAATTCTTATACAGCTTAACCGATCTACGTTTTCCATGGCTTACGCTTGGTAACAGTACACCGTACTTTAGACACTTTATACAGATTTCAGATATTGTCGGGGTCTACGGGCTTTCACTGATCATTTTATTCATAAATATTTTTCTTTATCTCTTTATAAAAGAATTCAAATCAAATAAGAAACTAAATTATAAATTTTTGTCAACTGCACTCATAATTTTTCTTTTTGTAATTGCTTATGGTTTTATAAGACTTAACAATTTCCAAGAATCAAATAAAAAAATAAAAGTCGGTTTAGTTCAACCTAATTTAAATCCATGGTCTAAATGGCAAGCCGGAAATTTAGATGCTCAACTTGATATTTATATTAAGTTGTCTGAGAAGGCAATTGCAAAAGGTGCAAAATTAATTGTTTGGCCGGAATCTGCTTTGCCGGTTTATCTGCTCTCCGGTAATTATGATTTCGAAGTTAGCAGAATTCATCAATTCGTTACAATGAATAATATTTTTTTGATGACCGGAATGCCGGATGCTAATTTTTATTTCAATAAAAACGAAGCACCAAAAGATGCCAAAGAAACCCGAAGTGGAACATCATATACTTCTTATAATTCAATTTTGTTGTTTATGCCGAATTCACCAAAAGTTGAAAAGTATGGAAAGATAAAACTCGTTCCGTTTGGAGAACATGTTCCTTTCGTTGAACAGTTACCTTTTCTCGGTGATTTTATAAAATGGGAAGTAGGTATTTCCAGTTGGAATGTTGGTAAGGATCAGGTTGTGTTTAATCTAAACGAAACCAATAATTCTATTGTAAAGATTGCCGGTGTGGTCTGCATTGAGTCTATATATCCGGAATTTGTTGCCGGATTCATACAAAAAGGAGCTGACTTAATTACTGTTGTTACAAATGACAGTTGGTACGGATATTCAAGCGGACCGTTTCAGCATAAAGAGATTTCGGTATTGCGTGCCGTTGAAAATAGAAAATCTGTTATTCGTGCCGCTAACGGTGGAATTAGTTGTATCATTGATCCGCTGGGTAATACATTAGCATCTACAAAACTGTATACCCGGGACATACTTGTAGGTGATGTGATTATTAACGAAGGACAAACTTTTTATTCTCGCTTCCCTTGGATATTTCCTTTGTTCTCTTCTTTTATTTCTATTGTTACAATTATGATCTTTATCTTAAAAAGATTATCCATAAAAATGAAAAAACAATCATGAAAAAAATTATTGATTTAAGAAGCGATACGGTTACTAAGCCATCCGAAGCAATGCGCAAAGCAATGTGCAATGCTGAAGTTGGGGATGATGTTTACAAAGAAGACCCGACGACAAATGAACTTGAAAAATATGCAGCAGAACTATTAGGCAAAGAAGCTGCACTTTATGTTCCCAGCGGAGTTATGGGAAATCAAATTTGCTTAAATGTTTTAACACAACCCGGCGATGAAGTTATCTGCGAAAAAGATGCTCACATCTTTCAATACGAATCCGGATCGCCTGCTGCTTTAAGTGGATTACAATTAAGTTTGGTGGATGGCGTTCGGGGTGTGTTTACACCTGAACAAGTTGAATCATTGATCCGTCCCGAGAGTGCATATTATATGGCGCGAACAAAAGTAATTGAAGTTGAAAACACACACAATCGCGCCGGGGGAACAATTAATCCGATTGAAAATATTAAATCTCTAAGTGTGCTGGCAAAAAAATATAATCTTTTTTTTCATCTTGATGGTGCAAGAATTTGGAATGCATCTGTTGTAACCGGAATTTCTCCCGCAGAATATGCCAAACATTTTGATTCTGTATCTTGCTGTCTCTCCAAGGGCCTGGGTGCACCAATCGGATCAATGATAGCAGGATCAAAAGATTTTATTAAACAAGCTTACCGAGTACGTAAAGGCTGGGGCGGTGGAATGCGTCAAGTAGGAATTCTTGCCGCAGCCGGATTGTACGCACTTAAAAATAATATTCCACGGTTGAAAGAAGATCACGATAAAGCAAAATTGTTTTCGAATAAACTTTCGCAATTACCAAATCTTTTTGTTGATACTGAATGTGTTCAAACAAATATTATTATGCTTACACCTAAAAAATTATCTGCTGATGATTTCTTAACTAAATGTAGGGATAATGGCTTATACCTGGGGACCGGAAAAGTTGGTATAATTAGAGCGGTTACACATATGGACGTTTCGTTTGAAGATATAGAGCAAGCTGTAAAGATAATAGGACAAATCATTTTATAAATCCTTCATGCTCTTACTCTTGATCATGCTCTTGATCGTTTTTAAAAGAGCAAGATTATGATTAAGAGCAAGAAGTTCTAGAGGATTAAATGGAAATCTCAAACTATAAACACAAAATAATAGAAGTAGTAAAATTTCATGAAGTTGATATGCTTGGAGTTTGTAACAATGCCGTTTACTTTAACTACTTTGAAGATGCACGAATAAAATATATGCAAGACATTAAAAAGAATTATCGCCTGAAAGAAATTTTAGAAGGGTATTCTTTTTTCATAATGGTCCATAATGAATGTGATTATATAAGATCAGCACAACTTGATGATGAACTAAATATTTATACACGAGTGGAATTTGTCAAAAATTCAAGTTTCGGTTTCAGACACATAATAGAAAAAACTTCCACTAAAACTATAATAGCAAAAGGTGGTGGGGTGGTTGTTCATATAGATCGACGTAATAATAAATCGTTACCATTACCGCAAGAATTCTATGATGCTGTTCAGAAATTTGAGAAAAATGTTATTATTCAAAGATCAACTAACGTATAATAAATATTACAGTTCCAATAATTAAAACTGCCGCTGTAACCCATTTGCAATAAATGGGGTAGTTCCTTTTCATGTTGCCCCACACCTTAGCCATTATTAACATTAACACAATTAAAATTGCAGTTACCATTAAACATTGAAGTGCATTGTAATTAGTTTGAGAAATACCAATAAGACTTTTCCCCCAAAAGAGTTCTCTGTAGATTAATTGTAAATGCACCCAATAGACTAAAAGCGATTCGCGGCTTACATCTAAGATCAATGAAGTGTAATTTTCTTTTTTGTTGAGATAAAACCAAAATACTCCTAGGAATAAAAGAATCAATCCGAATCTTTCTAGAAAGAAAAAAGGATTCGGAATTATCTTAGCTAATGCCTGCGGAAAAAAAACATACATAATCAAAACACTCGATAGATAAAACATACAACCAGTGATTATTATTTTTCTCGCAAATGCTTTTTCGGAATTACTTTGTTTAGCTTCAAGGTAAAATTTGGCTACGTAAGCACCGCTAAAAACAAATGCCCACCATGGAAAAACCGGAAAGAGTGAGCCGTGCATTTTATTAAAATAATTAGCAAAGAATAACGGTAAATAATTTGCAAAATCTATTTGCCACATCAAGGGACTGACAATTAAAATAATTGCTGTTAATACTAACATGAAATTATAGAATCGTTTTTCGGATTTGATAAATATTCTGGCAAGCAATAAAACAATTAATCCGGTAGAAATAATTTGAAGGATATCCACTGTAAATAAACTGTTGAGATTTTGCCGTGTTTGATTGTTAAGAATTTTTGTTAATGAGTAGTATGGAAGATGAAGAGAATACCCCACGAAAAATATTAATCCCACTCTGGATAATTTACGCCAAAATTCTTTTCCGAAAGTCCTTAATTGATCAACACCTTTTTGTAATGAAAGCACAAATACCATTCCCGATGCGAAACTAAACGATGGTGCAACTAAACCATTGATGAAATTTAATGATGGAAACCACCATGATTCTTTAAGAGACGGTAAAAGCATAGAATTAACAACATGCACCTCGACCATAATAATAAGTGCAAGGCCTTTGAGCATATCAATGAACAAAGCACGGTTTTTGGGCTGCATACCTTTCTCAATTTTGATTTATTGCAAAATAATCAATAATCTTAATTTTCAAAGCTAAGAAGGAGCTAAAAAAAAATTTTAATTCTATTAAATCAATATTTTTTTCATTAGTTTCTATTAACAACAAGAATAAAGTTGGGGGGCAAATGAACCTTGTTTTTGATATTGAAACTGTTGGAATGGAGTTCGAAAAACTTTCAGACTCTCAGAAAGAGTTTCTTCTTAGATATACTGAATCTGAAAAAGATCCGATTAAAAAAGAAGGACTGGTTGAAGAAGCTAAAAGATATATAAGTTTATATCCTTACACTGCCAAGATTGTTGCTATCGGTTTGTTGAATACTGAAACTGAAAAATCATTGGTGTTATATGAAGGATGTAAAGATGAAGAATGGAGCTCTGAAGAAAAAACAATTAAGTACAAACCGTTTGATGAAGAAGAAATGCTGAAATATTTTTGGAAATATATTTCGAAAGCAGAAAAAGTAATTTCATTTAACGGAAGAAATTTTGATCTTCCTTTTATTATGATTCGTTCCGCGCTAAAAAAAATTAAGCCTACCGTAAATCTTATGAAATATAGATATGATTCTTCTCATCATATTGACCTGTTAGAACAACTGACCTTTTATGGATTAACAAAAAAATTTAATCTAGATTTTTACTGCTATGCTTTCGGTATCGAATCCCCTAAATCAAAAGGCATAACCGGAATGGAAGTTAAAGAACTTTATAAAGCAGGAAGAAATAAAGATATTGCTATTTACTGCGGGCAAGATGTTCAAGCAACTTATGGATTATTTAAAATTTGGAATAAGTACTTAAATATTTAATAAAAATAATTCCTCCATCATTGATTAAATAACAGCATCATTAACTTAAATGAGGTTCTATATGAACACAAAAAAACTAATTATTGCAGTACTTGCTGTTTTTATCCTTTTGGAAGTTACCGGATATTTAATTCACAGTGTAATACTTGCATCAACTTATATGCAAGAAACAATCTCAAAAGCATTTCGCCCAATGGCAGAAATGGAAACAATGATGTGGAGAATGTGGATAGCAGATTTAGTTTTTTCATTTTTCTTTGTCTTTATTTTCACAAAAGGTTATCAGAACAAAGGATGGATGGAAGGAGTCCGTTACGGATTCTATATTGCTCTCTTTATGAATTTCTCTGCGGCCATAGCCCAGAACGTAGTTTATCCGGTTCCTTTTACGCTGGCATTACAATGGTTTATATATGGATCAATACAAATGATATTACTTGGTGTAGTAACTGCATTTATCTATAAACCGGCTGAGGCAAAGGCCGAATAATTACCGCACTTTAATTTTTTGGCCGTTTCATTAGCAATTTTGAAACGGCTTTTATATATCTACTCAATTCTAAAAACGATTTCAATTCTTATTATTTCTGAAACAAAGAATTTTAATTTCCTTTTTCTTGAAAATGAAAATTTTTTGTTAACAACAATTCAAATTTAATCTCCAAATGCAGATTTATCTCTGGCAACAAAGTTGATATTTATAAATATCAACTATTTGATAAAAAGTATGAATAACTTAAATATCTCTAAAAACGAGCCGATTTTTACAATTAGTACGGCAGCTAAACTTCTCAAAATTTCTGTTCATACAATGAGAATGTATGAACGTGAAGGTTTGATAATTCCCTTTCAAAAAAAATCTAAGCAAAGACTTTATTCGAAAACTGATATTGAAAGAATTGAATGCATCCGAAATGCAATTAATGAGTCAAAGATCAGCATTAACGGAATTAAAATGATGTACTCATTAATTCCATGCTGGGAAATAATTAATTGTACTATCAAAAATAGAAAGATATGTTCGGCTTATAATCAGCACAGCGAGCCATGCTGGAAGAGCAAACATCCAAATACAATTTGTGTTGATAAAAAATGCAGAGAGTGTGAAGTTTATAATTCTTTCGGCAATTGCAGCAGTATAAAAGAAAAAATTAAATCATTAACAACGATAAAAAATAATTAGTGAGAGATGCCTATATGAAAAAACTTATAATTCTCGGTGCAGGAACAGCAGGCACAATGATGTTGAACAAACTTCATCCGGTATTAAATAAAGATGAGTGGCAAATAACAATAGTAGATCAGCACGAAACACATTACTATCAACCTGGATTTCTTTTTATTCCTTTCGGTATTTATACATGTAAAGATGTAATTAAACCGAAAAGAGATTTTTTCCCTTCTGGTACGAATGTTATAAAATCCAAAATAGAAAAAATTGAACCGAAAGAAAATCGTGTAATACTTAAAAGTGGTCAGGTCCTCGGTTACGATTATTTAATCATTGCGACCGGCTCAAAAATTGATCCGACTGAAACCGAAGGTATGAAAGATAGTCTCTGGCACAAAAACATTTTTGATTTTTACACAGTTGAAGGCGCATGTGCATTAGCCAATTTCTTTAAACACTGGGAGGGCGGTAAACTTGTAATTAATATTTCAGAGATGCCTATCAAGTGTCCTGTCGCACCCCTGGAGTTTGCTTTCTTGGCGGATTGGTATTTTACCGATAGGGGGATACGAGATAAGGTTGATATTCATTTTGTTACCCCGCTTCCGGGTGCATTCACAAAGCCGCGTGCATCAAATATTCTTGGTGACTTTTTAGGCAAAAAAAATATTAAGCTCATCAGCGATTTTAATATTGCAAGAGTTAATAATGAAAATAAAAAAATTGTTTCGTGGGATGAGCAAGAAGTTGATTTCGATGTTCTGGTAACTATTCCTACCAATAAAGGTGATGAAGTAATTGCTCGAAGCAAAATGGGCGATGAACTTAATTTCATTCCAACAGATAAACATACGTTAATGGCAGAAGGTTATAACAACATTTTTGTAATTGGCGATGCAACAAACCTGCCGAGTTCAAAAGCCGGTTCGGTAGCACATTTTCAAGCAGATATTTTATTTGAAAATTTTATGGATGTTATTGAAGGATTGGAACCCAGAGCGAAATTTGACGGTCATGCAAATTGTTTTATTGAATCCGGATTTGGTAAAGGAATTTTAATCGATTTTAATTACGATACCGAACCCTTGCCCGGTAAATTTCCTCTCCCAGGTGTCGGCCCTTTTTCGTTACTGGAAGAAACTAAAATGAACCACTACGGAAAGATAATGTTTCGCTGGATGTACTGGAATTTCCTACTTAAAGGAGTTGAACTACCGATTGAGGCCAACATGTCAATGGCAGGAAAGAGGTTTTAAATGGAAGAGAAAAATTTACAAATTCAAATAAATGAGCTTAACTCAAAGCTCGATATTATTATTGAAGAAATAGAACTTCAACGAAAACACAGAAGTGAAATTGAAGACTTAAAAGAAGATTTGATGAGAGTAGGTAAAGATTTCTATGAAACTGCCGTTGAAGAACTTGATCAAATACACGATCACGTAAATACGAAAGACATTTTGCACTTTGGAAAATACATGCTGAGAAATATTAACACAATAAGCAAAGTAATTCAGCAATTGGAAAGCACAAAGGATTTTTTGAAAGATGCTTCACCGCTTATAAGAGAATATCTTATTGATTTCATGGCTAAGATGGATGAGTTTGACCGCAAAGGATATTTCGAGTTCGTCAAAGAATCTCAAAATGTTTTTGATAGAGTTGTAACTTCTTTCGGTAAAGAAGATGTAAAAGCACTAGGCGATAATGTTGTTACAATACTAAATACTATTAAACATTTAACACAACCAGACATGCTTCATACCGTTAACAACGCAATCAATGTTTATAAACAACTTGATATTGAAGTTAGTAAAGACGTGTCATTATATAAATTATTTAAGGAATTAAACACGCCGGAAGTTAAAAGAGGAATTGCATTCGCAATCCAATTCTTGAAAAATATTGCTAATCCGCAACAACAAATTTCAACTGAAAATAAATTGTTAAACAATTCAATTAATTAAAGGAGTAACAAAATGGCAGTTAAAGAATATGCCGGTAAAATAATTGAGCTTGATGCTGACGGTAATCTGGCAAATCTTAATGAATGGAATAAAGATGTAGCTAAAGCCGTGGCTGTTGAAGAAGGAATTGAAGATTTAACAGAGCGTCATTGGGCAGTGATTAATTATATGAGAAAAGAATTTTCAGAAAAAGGTGATGCACCTTCAATCAGAAAAATGACTAAAGAAAGCGGAGTTGATACTAAAGAACTCTATGCACTTTTTCCAAAAGGACCTGCAAAGAAGGCCGCACGTATAGCCGGCTTACCGAAACCAAAAGGTTGTATTTAAAAAAGGAGAAATAAAAAATGGATGAATCAATTAAAAAAATTTCGATTGTAGTTTCAAAAGGATCTCTTGATGGAATTTATCCCGGATTAATTATGGCTAACGGTGCGCGAATGGAAGGAATTGAGGTAACATTATTTTTTACTTTCTTTGGATTGCATGGTGTTATAGATAAAAAGATGGATAAAATTAAAGTCGCTACAGTTGGCAATCCTGCAATGTGTGTGCCTTCAGCAATTGGACCCGGTCTGCCAACATGGATGGGTGCAATCCCTGGAATGTCGTGGTTTGCAACCGGAATGATGAAAAAGGAAATGGAGAAATTAGATATCCCCCCTGTTAGGGAATTTATTACAATGATTCATGACACCGGTTGCGAAATATATGCATGCAAAGCAACGGTAGAGATGTTCCATTTAACTAAAAAAGATTTTTGTCCAGAAGTTGATGATATTATTTCTGTTGGTCAATTTTATGAAAAATCAGCGGGCGCTCAAATAATTTTTACATGATGTTATTTTGAAGTAATTAAGAGTAAGGTAAATTTAGTTTTATCTTACTCTAATTTTAAATATTGAATAGCTTATAAATGCCATCCAATCTGTAGTTCTTGATAAACTTCATCAGTATTCTGTCTCTAACAACAACTACAACATTTCCGCTAAAATTATTTTTTGAATTTAACAATTCTGTTATACCGGGCTCTAATCCTTTTCCTTTAAGTTCCAATGGTCCAGCCTCATCAATGATTAACCATTCGATGTTTTTATTCAAACAATCCTTTAAAATTTTTTGACACCAGCTGAAAGTATTTTTAAGAAATTTATATTCACCAATTTCCAATATCTCTTCATTAGATTTTTCAGATTGTGTTTCAAGCATTTTTAAGGTCCGAGATCCAATATGATATATACATCTTTTACCATCTACGACCGGTTGAAATATTCCATCAATATTTTTTTGATCTGAAGCCCATTGCATAAGTTTAGTAGTCTTGCCGCTTTTAACCGGACCGGTATAAACGTATATATTCATCAATATTTTCAATTGAGTGATTAATAGTACAAATGTATTGAAAAATTTCATTTTATTAGTATGAATATACTTTTCCCGCTTAATTCACTAATTCTTAAACATAAATATTTTTGTATTTTTAAATTATAACTATGAGGGAATATTGAAAGTTCTCGTCACGGGCGGTGCAGGATATATTGGTTCGCATTTTGTAAAACTTCTTTCGGAGAGTGGTTATCAGCCGGTTGTTCTTGATAACTTATCGAGAGGACACAGAGAAGCGGTACCAAAGAATATACATTTTGAAGATATTGATCTGCTTGATGCGGGATCACTTTCTTATTTCATACAAACTCAAATGCCGACTGCGGTTGTTCATTTTGCTGCCTTTGCTTACGTAGGTGAATCAGTTGAACATCCCGACAGATATTATCAAAACAATGTTGTAGGAAGCTTTAACTTGATAAAACTCTGTGCAGAAAATGGAGTGAAAAATTTTGTTTTTTCATCAACATGTTCAATTTATGGTAACCCTTCCAAAATTCCGGTCTCGGAAGATCAACCTGTGCAGCCGATTAACCCCTATGCGAATACAAAATTAATAATTGAAACTTTGCTAAAAGATTTTGAAGTTTCATCAGGTCTCAAGAGTATTTCGCTAAGATATTTCAACGCGGCGGGAGCTGATCCATCGGGATTAATCGGTGAAAGCCATAATCCGGAACCGCATCTTATTCCAATTGTATTACAAACGGCTCTTGCAAAAAGGCAAAAAGTTTTTGTTTATGGAAACGATTATAATACTAAAGACGGTACTTGCATAAGGGATTATATTCATGTAAATGATTTGGCTGATGCGCATTTGAAATCATTAGAATATTTGATCAATGGCGGTAAATCAAATGTTATTAATTTGGGAACGGGTAAAGGAAATTCTGTTCTAGAGATTATTGAAAATGCAAAAGCGATTACAAAAAAAGAAATTCCATTTGAAGTTATTTCAAAAAGAATCGGGGATCCGGCTATACTTGTCGCAGATAATATGAAAGCAAAAAATCTTTTAGGATGGTCTCCGAAATATTCAGTAGAAGATATTTTAGAAACAGCTTGGAAGTGGCATTCAAATCCAAAATTTTGAGGTTAAGATTGGAATTCGAAAAAACATTTATTGACAGATTAATTTTAGTAAAACCAGATGTGTATCCCGACGACCGCGGATTTTTCTTCGAATCATTTAACAAAAAGAAATTTTCTAACGGCGGAATTAATGAAACGTTCGTTCAAGATAATATTTCTAAATCTATAAAAGGTACAGTACGGGGACTGCATTATCAAATTGGAGAATTTGCGCAAGGTAAATTATGCAGTGTTGTAATGGGAAAAGTTTTGGATGTTGCAGTTGATATACGTTTTGGTTCGCCAACTTTTGGTAAATATTATGCTGCTGAATTGAGTGAAGAAAATAAAAATCAACTTTGGATCCCGCCTGGTTTTGCCCACGGATTTTCTGTTCTATCAGATGTTGCATTTTTTTGTTACAAATGCACTGCATTATATAATAAAGAAAGTGAGAGAGCAATTTTATATAATGACTCGGATTTGAAGATTGAGTGGAAAATAGATGAACCGATTGTATCGCCCAAAGATTTAAAAGCAAAACGATTTATAGATATCGAAAAAGATTTTAAATTTTGAATTAAGGAGTTGTAATGAATCTTTCTGTTATAGGAACCGGGTACGTAGGACTAGTAAGCGGAACGTGTTTCGCTGAAATGGGAAATAATGTTATCTGTGTTGATAATAACAAAGACAAACTGGAGAAATTGAAAAAGGGAATAGTTCCAATTTATGAACCGGGTTTGGAAATATTATTTCACCGGAATATCGAGAAGAAAAGATTAACCTTTACAGATGATCTGAAAAAAGCTGTTCTTGAATCTGATATTATTATACTTTGTCTTCCCACCCCCCAAGGAGAAGACGGTTCTGCCGACTTAAAACATGTATTTGCAGTAGCCGATGAAATTGGAAAGATATTAAAAGGATCT
>Ga0172375_10000361_pt1 | contig 72990 bp, 68 predicted proteins | sample LakKiv1m_FD_114537 | JGI IMG/M metagenome (GOLD analysis project Ga0172375, IMG submission 114537) | Freshwater microbial communities from Kabuno Bay, South-Kivu, Congo - kab_092012_11.1m | ecosystem: Environmental > Aquatic > Freshwater > Lake | place: Democratic Republic of the Congo... | reverse complement strand
CAGTTTATTTCTTTAAAAAATATAAAAATATGGTTAAAAAAGAATATGTCAAAGTCGCTTCTTACGGGGGAAAAAAAGGTGAAATTAAAAAAGTCGTCCTTCTCTATTCCGGCGGCCTTGATACTTCGGTAATGATCAAATGGCTGAAAGATAATTATCGCTGCGAGGTGGTCGCTTTTGCGGCAAATGTCGGCCAGGCGGAAGAGCTTGACGGCCTTAAGCAGAAAGCGCTCAAGACCGGCGCTTCAAAGATCTATATCGAGGACCTGGAAGAAGAGTTCGCAAAAGATTATCTGTTCCCCATGATAAAATCCGGGGCCGTTTATGAGGGGCTTTACCTTCTCGGCACATCGATAGCAAGGCCGCTGATCGCTCAAAAGCAGGTGGAGATAGCTAAGAAAGAAAAAGCGGACGCCGTCGCTCACGGAGCGACAGGCAAAGGAAATGACCAGGTCCGCTTTGAACTGACTTTCAAGGCCCTTGCTCCGGAGCTGAAGATAGTGGCCCCGTGGAGGGAGTGGGAGCTAAGGTCCCGCGAGGACGAGATCGCTTACGCGAAAAAGCACGGCATCCCGGTCTCCACGACAAAAAAGAAGCCCTATTCAATGGACAGGAACCTCTGGCATATCAGCTACGAGGGCGGAATACTGGAAGACCCGTGGAACGGTCCTATGGACGACATGTTCCTTTTGACGGTCTCTCCCGAAAAAGCGCCCGACAAGGCGGCTTTTGTTGAGATAGGCTTTGAAAAGGGGTCACCCGTGAGCGTGGACGGTAAAAAACTCTCTCCGGCGGCTTTGATCAAAAAACTGAACAAGCTTGGAGGGCGTAACGGAGTGGGAAGGGCTGATATAGTCGAGAACAGGCTGGTCGGCATTAAATCGCGCGGGGTGTATGAAACGCCGGGCGGCACAATACTTTACGCCGCTCACAGGGCCCTTGAGTCAATAACCCTTGACAGGGAATCAGCGCATTACAAAGAGAGCCTTTCTCAAAAATACGCGGCGATCATCTACAACGGGCAGTGGTTCAGCCCCCTGAGAAGAGCGCTTGACGCCTTTATCGACGAAACGCAGAAAAGGGTGACAGGAACGGTAAGGGTCAAGCTTTATAAAGGCAATTGCTCAATCGTCGGCCGGAAGTCCCCGAATTCTTTGTACAGTAAAGACCTCGCGACTTTTGAGGAAGACGAGGTATATGATCAGAAGGACGCGCAGGGGTTCATCAATCTGTTCGGGCTGCAAATGAAAGGGATGGGGCGGGAGTAAAAGGAGTCTAACTAATGAAAAGCACAGCAAGGTCCGGAAGGTTCTCGTCTGAGATCAGCGACCTGATGGAGGATTTCAATTCCTCGGTCCATTTTGACCAGAGGCTTTACAGATACGATATCACTCTCAACATAGCCTATGCAAAGGCGCTTGCGGGGGCCGGGGTGCTGAAGCGGACGGAAGCTTCCCATATAATTGCCGCTCTGAAAAAGATCGAAAAAGAGATAGAAGAAGGGAAGCTGAAGTTCAGAAAAGAGAACGAGGATGTCCACCTCAACATAGAAGCGTTCCTCACTCAAAAGGTCGGGGAGGCAGGGAAAAAGATCCACACGGGAAGAAGCCGCAACGATCAGGTGGCGACCGACCTGAGGATGTGGGCAAAAGACGAGATCATGTCTGTCCGCGAACTGATAAAGAAGCTGCAAAAAACCCTTGTCACCCTTGCCGAGAGAGATCTGGGTCTGATAATGCCGGGCTACACGCACCTGCAAAAAGCACAGCCGGTCCTTTTTTCGCACCATCTGATGGCTTACTTTGAAATGCTGAAAAGGGACGCGGAAAGGCTGCTCGAGTGCCATAAAAGGACCGATGTTATGCCGCTCGGGTCCGCGGCGCTTGCCGGAACGAGCTTTTCGATAGACAGGAAAAAACTGGCGAGGGACCTGGGCTTTTCGTCCGTGTCAGACAACAGCATGGACGCGGTCTCGGACAGGGATTTTGTGATAGAGGTCCTGGCCTGCCTGTCCATTCTGATGATGCACCTGTCAAGGCTGGCGGATGAGACCGTGCTCTGGGCCTCGAGCGAGTTCAAATTCATCGATCTTCCCGACTCTTTTGCCACCGGCTCAAGCATCATGCCGCAAAAAAAGAACCCCGACGCCGCCGAACTCACCAGGGGAAAAACAGGAAGGGTCTTCGGCAGCCTGATAGCTGTCCTCACCGTGATGAAGGGCCTTCCTCTTGCCTATAACCGCGACATGCAGGAAGACAAAGAAAGGCTGTTCGACGCGGTCGACACAGCAAAGGCCTGCCTTAAGATAATGGACGGGCTGCTTGCGGGCATCAAGGTCCACGCCGGCAACATGCAGACGGCCGCCGAAAAGGGCTGTCTCACCGCGACCGACCTTGCCGATTACCTGGTAAAAAAAGGCCTGCCTTTCAGGAAAGCCCACGAGGTGACAGGGAGCATCGTGCGCCACTGCGTCGATAACAGGATAGACCTTTACCAGATGTCAAAAAAGGACCTTAAGAAATTCAGCGATGTAATAGGTGAGGGGATCCATGACCATCTGACCGTCGAGAACAGCGTGAGCTCAAGGGATGGGATCGGCGGGACATCGAGAAGACAGGTGGCGGGTGCGATCAGGGCGGCGAAATTAGAATTGAAAGGGAGGAAATGATCGAACAGACCTTCGTTATAATCAAACCGGACGGCATGCAAAGAGAGCTGGACGGACAAATAAGCGCAAGAATAGTTTCAGCAGGGCTTGAGATAACCGATCAAAAAGACATTTACGTCACAAAGGAACAGGCAGAGAGGCTTTACCGCGAGCACAGGGGAAAGCCTTTTTACACCGGACTTGTCGATTACATAATGTCGGGCAAAGTAAAAGTGATGAAGGTGTCCGGGGACGACGCGGTTGCGGTCATCAGAAAACTTATGGGGAATACCGATCCTTCAAAGGCGGAAAAGGGGACGATAAGGGCCGATTTCAAGCCCGAAAAACAGGACGGAAAGGTGATCAAGAACACGGTGCACGGGTCCGATTCCGTTGAAAGCGCGAAAAGGGAAACGGGGATATTCTTTGGATAAAATCAAAGATCAAATATCAAAGATCAAAAATACAGATCAAAGATCAAAAATAATAATATCTTTCGTGATGTTTTGTTTTGTATTCATTGCTTTTCTGACAACCGCTTGCTCTTATGCCTCCGAGATCAAATTCCCAAAACCCGCAGGCTATGTAAACGACTTTGCGGGGGTCCTTGTTCCGTCGACCGAGACGGCGCTGAATAATCTGCTTGTCCGCCTTGAAAAAAAGACCGGGGCCGAAATGGCGGTCGTCACGGTAAAAACGGTCAAGCCGATGGACATTGACACCTACGCGGTCGAACTGTTCAATGACTGGAAGCTCGGCAAAAAAGGCCTCGACAACGGCGTCCTCATAGTATTTGCCAAAGAGGACAGGAAAATTAAGATAGAGACGGGGAAAGGGATCGAGGGGACACTGCCAGACGGCTATCTGGGCAGAGTACTGGATGAACAGGCTGTACCCGCTTTCAAGCTGGAAAAATACGGCCGCGGGCTTTACAACACGGCGGCGGTCCTTTCTGAAAAAATTCAAAAGGACCATATCCCCGGAAAGCCGGCAAAAAAGAAGGACAAAACGCTCTGGGCGACGGTCATCGCCATATTAGTGTTCATCCTTGCGGTGTCTGTTGCCGCCATGAACATCAAAAAGCTCGGGGATAAAGGCGGAAGCGCGCTGATGGGAGCTCTCATCGGCTGCGTGATCGGGTTTTTCTGGGCGGGAGTGATAGGGGCGGTCTTTGGTGTTATAATTGGTCTCATCGCAGGCCTTAGCGGTTTCAAGCCCGGCGGATATTACGGCGGGGGAGGAATGTGGGGCGGCGGGTTCGGAGGCGGGAGTTTTGGCGGAGGAGGCGGCTCCTTCGGAGGGTTCGGAGGCGGAGGATCGGGAGGCGGAGGAGCGGGACGATCTTTTTAAAGGAGGCCTAAATATGAATAAAGCAATGATATGGATGATCGGGATCGCAGCGGCGTTGCTGGTCGTTGTGCTGTGGGTGATCGGTTCATATAACGGTCTGGTCCAGAAAGACGTAACGGTAACAACGGCCTGGGCGCAGGTGGAGACGCAGTACCAGAGGCGCCTTGACCTCATTCCAAACCTTGTTGAGACGGTAAAGGGCTACAAGATACACGAAGCTTCGGTGTTTAAGAACATCGCGCAGTCCAGGGCTAAACTGGCAGGGGCAAGGACGGTCTCCGAAAAAGTTGAAGCGGCCAACGGGGTTGAGAGCGCGCTCTCACGGCTTCTGGTCATAGTAGAGAACTACCCCAACCTGAAGGCCGACGCCAATTTCCGCCAGCTGATGGACAACCTTGAAGGGACCGAGAACCGCATTGCCTATTCAAGAGGGCAGTACAACGAGGCCGTCATGGTCTACAATATTTCCACCAGGACCTTCCCGACCGGCCTGATCGCGGGGATGTTCGGATTTGAAAAAGTGAAGCCGATGTTCGAGGCGGCAAAAGGAGCTGAAAAGGCGCCGAAAATCAAATTTTAATGAAAATAAATATAGAGAACAGCGATCTATTAAAGCAAAAATGTGATGCCCTTGTGGTGAACCTGTTTGAGGGCGTGAAAACGCCCGGGGGCGCGACAGGCGCGGTCGACAAAGCTCTTGGCGGCCTGATAACAAAGCTGATCGCGTCAAAAGAGATAACCGGCAAACAGGGAGAAGTGACCGTTATACATACCCTGTCAAAGATACCGGCGGAGCACGTGCTGGTGGCCGGGCTCGGAAAAAAAGAGGGTTTTGACGAGGACGGTATAAGAACAGCGGCGGCCTCGGTAGTGCGCGCGGCAAAAAAAATAAAGGCGAAAAAAGTGGTCACGATCGTTCACGGGGCAGGCGAAGGCGGCATCCCGGCCTATAAGGCCTGTAAGGCCCTGGTCGAGGCTTCACTGGTAGCCGAATACGAGTTTGAGGGCTACAAGACCGGTAAAAAGGACAGTGCTTTCAAGATAGAAGAAAAAGTCATAGTCGATAATGACAAAAAGAAGGTGGCGGAGTTCCAAAAAGCCGCGTCAATTTCGGCTGTGATCTGCGAGGCCGTAAATAAGACGCGCGATCTGGTAAATATCCCGTCGAACAAGCTTACCCCTTCGATTTTTGCAAAAACGGCACAGAAGATCGCTTTTGAGCGGGGCCTGGAGTATAGGGTCCTCGGCAAAGAACAGATCCTAAAGCTCGGCATGGGCGCCCTGTGGTCTGTTGCCAAAGGAAGCCGCGAAGAGCCGAAAGTAGTTGTTCTAAAGTATTTTGGAGCGGCAAAAACAAAGCCTTTTTCTCTCTGTCTCATCGGCAAAGGGATCACTTTCGATTCCGGAGGCATCTCTTTAAAGCCCTCAAAAAGGATGCACGAGATGAAAGGGGACATGGCGGGAGCGGCAGCAGTCCTTTGTGCCATGGAAGCAGCTTCAAAACTGAAGATAAAGAAAAATATCCTTGCAATAATCCCGCTCACCGAAAATATGCCGGGTGGGATGGCAACTAAACCCGGAGATGTGGTTGAGTCTCTCTCCGGAAAAACGATAGAGATCATAAATACTGATGCCGAGGGCAGGATGATACTGGCGGATGCCGTTACCTACGCCAAAAAGCTCGGCGCCAAAAAGATACTGGATTTTGCGACCCTGACAGGGGCCTGCATTGTCGCTCTGGGGGACGCCGCTTCAGGTGTTCTCGGAAATGACCGGGCCTTTGTGGACGAGGTCATCAGAGCTGGAGGCCTGTCCGGTGAAAAGCTGTGGCAGCTTCCTCTTTATAAAGAATATGAAGAATATCTAAAAAGCGATATCGCGGACATAAAGAACGCTTCCGACCTTGGAAAGGCAGGCACTGCCAGCGGAGCGACCTTTGTCAAAAAGTTTGTTGAAGATACTCCGTGGGTGCACGTGGATATCGCGGGCACGGCCGATCTGGACCGCTCTTTCCGGCACTATGACAAGGGTCCGTCAGGGGCGGGTGTGTTCACGATGTTAAACTATTTGCTTCAATAAAGCCAAAAAATACAGATTTCGACCCGCAAGTTTTCCTCTTTTAACTCCGATCAATATACTGAAAGACATGAAAATACGGTATATATTAATATTATGCATATTTACTCTTCTGGGAGCTGCTGCCTTTTGCCAGCCGGGCTCCGTTACTTATGAACACCAAAAGGTCAGGGGACTCCCTGTTGACGTGGTCACGATCGACCTCAAGGACCCCCATATAATCGTTACGCCTGTGATGGCAAAGAACTTTCCCGCGGCGCCGGAATCTTTTGAGAACATGGTGGCGCGTGAAGAGCCGGTTGCGGCCATCAACGGCAACTTCTTCTGCAAAAGGACCTATAAGCCGGTAGGGGACGTGGTAATCAATGGCGAGCTGGTCCATTTTGGCGGGCTGGGAACGGCGATGGGAATAACCGCAGACAACAGTGTGGAGTTCATCCAGGTGGAAAAATACCGCCATATGAACTGGAAACGCTACAAGACCGTTATCTCCTGCGGGCCAAAACTTGTCGAGGACGGCCGGATAGTCATTAACGCGCGGGCCGAGGGCTTCAAAGACCCGAACCTTTTTATCCCCCGCAACAGGAGCGCGGTTGGTGTCACCTGGGACAGGAACCTGCTTTTTGTCACCGTGAACTCAGGGATAATGTTCGACGACCTGGCGCAGGTGATGAAAGACCTGGGGTGCAAGGACGCGATGAACCTTGACGGAGGCTCCTCAAGCGGGCTTTATTACAAAGGCCAGACGCTTTCAAGCCCGTCAGGCCCGCTGCCCGACATCCTGGTGGTGCAGGAAAGGGAGTTCGCGCCGAACATGCTTATCTCTTTGAAAGAAAAGCTGATAAAAGGGGAAACAAGGGTGCAGATCCTTTCATCTGTTGCGATGGTCGTGAATAAGGACAGGTTCCTGTTCAAGAACGTGAAAGACAACAAAGTCCTTCTAATAATGAGGTTCGAAGATCCCAATATACTTGAAGCGCCTCAGCTGGGGGCAAAGATAACGGCAGCGGAAAATAAGGTAACGGTGAAATTTCCGATTGAGAAGCTGATGGATGTGATCAAGCAGAACAAGTCTTAAACCCCAAAACCCCTAGATCCTAAATAAAGCCAAAATCCAAATATCAAGGCCCAAAATATCAGATATAATCAATATAGAGATATTTTGTCGTCCAAATAAATTCAATGAAATTTCTTGAGATCGCTGTCGATAGATAAATGGACGGGAATATAAATATTGTTGAAAGGAGAAAGGGATGGGAGCAGCATTTTCGAGAGCGAATTTTTCAGACGTTAAATGGGGGCCGTTAAATATCAGGTTTTATCCCGGATTGGATGTTTTGAAGGGCGGTAGAGCATTATGGCTGGACAGCGCAAAGCCCTGGAGAGGGAACTCAGCAATACCGGGAGGAGATATTGCTGCAAGAGCCCAGCATGTAACAGGAATCGTTACCAAGAGTTTTCAGACGGGCGAAAAGATCGATCCGGCTGAAGTTGGAGGTGATGTTGATGAGCCGATGGTTATCGGCAGCTTTAGGGGGGGAGTTGCTGAATATGTAAGAGGCTTTAAAGAATCATTTGCGAAAGTAGGCCTTCCAAAAGGTTATAAATACGTTATTCAATCGGGAATGGGCGCGAACCAAATGTGGACTTTAGCTGTAGCAATAGCTAACAATGCTGATCCGCAAAGAAGGGCGGATGTCAGATTGGCAACTACTCCGCTTTCTTTTGACCAATTAAGAGGCCTCCATCAACTGGAAACTGTTCCGGCAGATGCTGCTCCTGAACAGATACTCTGGGCGATCTACTCAAGAAGCGGAAAAACAGCAGAAACACTCTATACAACCGAAGAGGCTATTCGCAGGACACAGTATGCGTCCGCGTTGATCTTTGCGAACGGGGACCGTTTGAGGGAACTTGCTCAAGGGATCATTGCTCAGGGAGGGACAGGAACGAAATCGTTGGGATTGTCTGAGAGGGTGTCGATCCCCGGAAGGTATATGAGAGCCAAAACTGAGGTCCTGATGGCGGTAATGGCAGCGGCTTGCAGCGATGACTTCTTTAACAGATATTGGACGGCCGCTGCTGAAGCTGATGCAAGCCTCCTTCCCGTTGGTCCTGGCGCTTTACATATGGACATAGTCAGATTTATCAATACATTCCTCAATGCCAGAAATCCGGAAGGAAGTCATCAATTATATCTTTGCGGAAATCATCCTGCGAACGTGGAGATGAATAATGCTTGGATACAGGAACACAATGAAGGGGCCGGAAAACCGGGATATTCAATGGTCGCTTTCCAGGGAAAGGGCATGCCAAATGAGGCGCATTATAATATTGAACAAATGTTCAATGTTGCAAGAGCAGGATTTTCTCTTGGTCTCTTTACTTTTGATATTGCGGGAGACCCAGTGGAGTTAATGCTCAGAAGGTCGATAAATCCCAGTTTTGTGGGTTTAAGACCAAAGGATGGTATTCATGCTTTAAATGTTAAGAATGTTGAGAAATGGGCGGATATTGCTCCTTGTATTTATGTGACATATAAAGAGCCCACACCCGAAGCAATGGCTTACCTTGCCGTTCTGGGTGAGAATGTATTCTCTCATCAGTTATTGTTCAATGGCTGCAACTGGGGCAGCAACCCAGAGGTTAGGCAGGTAAGAAAAGAAGGTGCTCCTGCTCTTGAAGCTGTTGCCGCAGAAGGAAGAAAAATTGCCGGCATTCAGTAAGCATTAATATTTGATAAAAGGGCCCTGATCGGTGAGCGACTTGTCCTGAGCTGTGCCGAAGGAAGTTGAACCGTTGAAGGGCCTTTTTATTTATTTTGCAGATGCCCCATGCTATAATCCCTCTATCATGCTGCTCGGAATAATACTTCTGCTCATCTTTATCTTCTTCGCTGCGATGATGTACCTTAACAGGTTTCCCGCTCTTCTTGCGCTCCCGATAATGGCGGTCCTGATAGCGGTCTTTGCCGGTATTTCACCAAAGGAAATAGCTTCAAACGTGATCGCTGACGGAGCAACCCGGTTGAACGTCGCGATAATCGTTATCTTGTTCGGCTCCATGCTCTCCCAGTTTGTGAGCAGGTCCGGCATAGCCGAAACTTTGATAAAAAAGGTTGCGGAGCTGGCAGGGGATAATCCTCTGCTTGTCTCGATCGTGATGACCCTTCTGGTCGCGCTTCTTTTTACGGTCCTCGGAGGGCTTGGTTCAGTCATCATGGTCGCGACGATAATTCTTCCGATTCTTCTCTCTCTTGGCGTCCCCAGGATAATAACCGGATGCCTGTTCCTGCTCGGGATGAGCCTGGGCGGCATCTTCAACCTGACCAACTGGCAGCTTTATATAAGCGTCCTCGGGCTCTCGCAGGACAGGATAATGGCTTTTGCCATACCTCTTGGCTGCGCCTCGCTGATAATGACCGCGGCTTTTCTGATCATCGAGCTGAAGCGGCACGGGACTTCGATCGGATGGGAGGAGGAGGGGGAAGGGGCGGGAGCAAAACCAAGGTTCGTATCATGGCCTGCGCTCCTGACGCCTATTATCCCGCTTGTCCTTGTCCTTGGCTTTTCGGTCTATAACCTGATAGCCAAGCCTGAGGCTCCGTTCGAGTTCCCTATAATCACGGCGATGATACTGGGCCTGGTCTGGGGTTTTTTTACAACGCTTAAGAAGGACAGCATTAATATGCTGAGCAGGTCTGTTTTTGAAGGTATCAATTCCGTCGGCCCGGCAGTTGCCCTTATCATGGGAATTGGGATGGTCCTCAATGCCGTGATGCATCCCGCGGTAACCGCAAAACTCGCACCTATCCTGGTGACCATTCTCCCGACCACTCCCATCCACTATATACTTTTCTTTATTATTCTGGCTCCCCTTACATTATATAGAGGCCCTCTCAATATCTGGGGAATGGGGGCGGGGCTGATCGGCCTGATGCTTACAGCTCAGGTAATGCCTGCCGCGGCAATTATGGCGGCGCTGATGTCGGTCGGACAGATACAGGGAGTGTGCGACCCGACCAACACGCAGAACGTGTGGATAGCCAACAATCTCAATATCAACGTCCAGGACATTTTAAAAAGAACGATCGTCTATATGTGGCTGCTGGCGGCGGCGGGGCTTCTGATCGCGGCCTTCAGGTATTTTTAGGATGGAAAAGCGCCTTTTCTCTTTCTTGTTAGCCGCTTTGCTGGCCGCCTTGTGCTCTGCCGCGGCCGTTTCTGCCGAAAGCCCTTCGGAAAAAGCTCAGCTTTTCAGGATAGCTGTTGAGAATAAACGCGGCGGAGCGGTGGTGGTAAGCCGCTTTCCGGGAACGTGGGAAACCGTCGGCCGCGTACTCTATCCCTGCCAAAAGGTGAACGAGGACGCCTACACGGCAAGCAAGTGGGCTCAGGCGGGTGCTGTTGCCGCGACCGCGGTGAACGCCATACACATAAAGACCGGAGTAAACCCCGTGAACGGCAAAGGCGTCGTCTTTTCCCTGGTCCCTTTTGACATGACAAATCCTCCGGAATATTACAATTCCTTCCTCAGTCCCGACTCTTCGATCTATACCGACATTCCGGCGGGAGAGCGGATCTTTGGCGGGGAGTGGGCGCCTTTTGTCGGGAATCCCGTGAGTTATACGGAAGGAAGTTCAGAGCCGGAGAGGCTTCCTGCGAATTATGTCCCGAAGCTCGGGCATACCATTGTGATCTCGGTGGAACGTCCGCAGAGCTATCCCAGGGCGATAATCTTTGAGAACAAGTTCGGGGGCAGGATCTATATCGACTATACCGGGAGCGACCAGAGGGTGATAGGGGAGGTCCTGAAACCGGTCCAGGGGATCGGGCGCTTTCAGGGAACGCAGTTCTCGGACAGCGGCCGCATCAGGGCCAATCATACGGGGGTGATAGACGTATCCACGTCCCCGCTTGGCAAAGTGGGAGGGTTCCAGATCATCCCCTCCGGCCACGGGATGAGCAGCGAAATGATAAACGCCAGGGTCCTGACGCAGTGGATGGTGATAGGCCCGACCTCGGTGTTCGGAAGGTCGCTGGAAGGCCAGCCGCCTTTCTTTTCGGCTTACCTCCGGCCCAGGTACAAGCCAATGGACCTTTCGTCAAAACAGTGGTATAAAGACCTGCAAAGAAGGTTCCTCGTTGACGTAAAGATGAACGGCTCGGACTGGCAGCCGATGCCGCGGCTCTACCTGGACGGCGATCTGAGAAAACAGCTTCCGGACTGGGCCAGCACCGCGCTGAAGAATGTTACGCATGTGAGGATACTATTTCCGGTCGAGGAATAAAAATTCTCACCCCCGTCTTGTCCTTCGACAAGCTCAGGACTCGACGACCCCTCTCCATCAAAGATGGAGAGGGGTGCTGAGCGTTAGCGAAGCGGGGTGAGGTGTAGGATTTTTCAACACCTCGACTCGGTCGCAAGCTCCCTCGCTCGGTGCGAGCACCCCTAATAATGATATAATTCAATAAAATGAAACCTAAATACTATATCACCACCCCACTGTATTACGTGAACGACGTGCCGCATATTGGGCATAGTTATACCCAAATTTCGTGCGATATCCTGGCAAGATGGAAAAGAATGCAGGGATTTGATGTTTTTTTCCTTACCGGGACAGACGAACATGGCATGAAAATTGCTCAATCGGCTGATGAGGCCCGTAGATCGCCGAAGGAGCATGTGGACATCATGGCCCAAAAGTTCAAGGATGCGTGGAAAGATCTGAACATTTCATACGATTCCTTCATCAGGACAACCGACCCGCACCATGAGGGAACGGTCCGGAAGATCTTTACAAAGCTTTATGAAAGCGGGGATATATATAAAGGGGAGTATGAGGGCTGGTACTGCGGCCCGTGCGAATCGTACTGGACTGATTTTCAGCTTAACGGCGAAGAGAATTGCCCCGACTGCGGAAGACAGGTCCAGCGCGTCAAAGAGGAGGCCTATTTTTTCAGGCTTTCAAAATACCGGGATAAACTTCATAAATATATCAATGATCACAGTGATTTTATCCTTCCCGTGTCCAGAAGGAACGAGGTCCTTCGCTTCATCGAGGGCGGCCTTAAGGATATCAATGTGAGCAGGACCAATTTTACATGGGGGGTCCAGGTGCCTTTCGATCCCAAACACGTCATATATGTATGGTTTGACGCGCTGATCAATTATATTTCCGCGATAGGGTACACATGGGACGAAGACCACCTCAAAAAGCTCTGGCCCGCAGATGTCCACCTGATGGGAAAAGAGATAGTAAGGTTCCATGCCGTGGTATGGCCTGTGATGCTGATGGCGCTCGGACTTCCGCTCCCCAAAAAAGTGTTCGGCCACGGCTGGTGGACCGTGGAAGGCAAAAAGATGAGCAAATCAAAAGGCAATGTGGTGGACCCTGTGGCGCTGGCAAGAGAGTTTGGCCTGGACCCTGTCAGGTATTTTCTCATCAGGGAAGTGCCCTTTGGATCGGACGGCGATTTTTCAAGGGAGAACCTGATAAAAAGATATAATGCCGACCTCGCAAATGATCTCGGAAACCTGCTCAGCCGGACGCTCACGATGATAGAAAAATATTTTGAAGGGGAAGTCCCTGCTCCCGGTGAAAAAGCTTATTGCGACCTTGACAGGGAGATGGCGGCCTTAATAGACGATACGCCCAAACAGTTCGCCGTTGCCATGGACAATATAGCCCTGACCGATGCCCTTTCCTGCGTGTTCGACCTGATAAGCTTCTCAAATAACTATATTGAAAAGCAGGCCCCGTGGTCGCTCGCAAAACAGGGGAAAAAAGATGAACTTGCTGTTGTCCTTTCAAACCTGTTCAAGGTCCTTGCAGCGGTCTCCGGCCTATTGACCCCTTTTATGCCGGAAACAGCGGTCAGGATCAAGGCCCAGCTTGGAGTGGACCAGGCCTCAGGCAGGATCAACAAAGGCGCCCCGTTATTCCCAAGGCTTGTTAAATAGTATGCTGATAGACACCCACGCGCATCTTACAATGTCCGAGTTTTCGGATATTCCCGAGGTGATAGGGCGCTCAAAAGAGGCCGGGGTCGGATATATCATCAATGCGTCCTTTGACCTTGATTCCTCGATAAAGGGCGTTGAGCTGGCCTCAAATAATGAAATGATATACGCCTCTGTCGGCATCCATCCCCATCACGCGGAGGCTGTCGATGACGCGTCGGTCAATAAGCTCAGAGAGCTTTCATCGGGCGGCAAAGTTGTCGCGATAGGGGAGACAGGGCTCGACTATTTTGAGAACCCTGTGCCCAAGGAGGTCCAGAAAAAAGCCTTCGCAAGGCATATCAGGCTGGCAGAAGAGCTCGGCCTTCCGCTGATATTCCACGGCCGCGAAGCGGACGATGATATGCTTGAAGTGATAAAAGAAGCGGGACAGGGAAAGATAAAGGGAGTTTTCCACTGTTTTTCATCAGGGAAAGAGTTCGCCCAAAAGGTCCTGGACCTGGGATTTTTGATCTCTTTCACCGCGGTCATAACTTTCAAAAATGCCCACAACGCGCGCTCGGTCGCCGAATATGCGCCTCTGGACAGGATTATGCTCGAAACGGACTGTCCTTATCTCGCGCCGCAGGCCTTCCGGGGTAAAAAGAACGAGCCTTCCTATGTCCGGTTTGTCGCGGAAAAGCTGGCTGAGATCAAAAAGGTCCCTTTTGAGACGGTAGAAGAGATCACCACGGGCAATGCCCTTAAATTCTTCCCGCTTAAGTAAGATGAAAAAACTTTCTACAAAAGAACAGATAAAAGCCCTCAAGCAGGCGTCGCAGCTCCTGAAAGGAGGCATTCCGCTCGTAAAGGCGATGGAGGTCGCGTCTTTTCCGCAAAAGGCCGTGGAGCTGGTGACGGGCGGAAGCGGAGTTTCAAATGCGATCGAGCCGTTCTTTTCGGAGGGGGTCGCAGGCCTGATCGGGATAGGCGAAAGGTCCGGAGATTTGGAAGGGATGTTCAACAAAGCGGCTGATGACCTTGAAAGGAAGGACGGCTTCAAAAAGAAAATAACGAAAGCGCTTTCATACCCGCTCATCGTGCTTTCGGTCAGCCTTATGTCGCTCGCGGCGTTCATATACATCGGGCTCCCAAAGATGAAGGATATCTTTGTGTCTTTCGGACTGCCGCTTCCCCGGACGCTGGTCATAATGTCCGGCCTTTCCGGGATGATAGTTCCGTTTGCTGCAGCTGCGCTGCTGTTGTTCATCGGGACCAAGATCTGCAACAGAAAAAAACTCTTCCTCCGCCAAAAAGAAGCGATCCTGTTCGGGCTCCCTTTTTTCGGGACCATAGCGGTGAAGCTTGAGACCTCCGTTATTATGAGGGGCCTGTCGGTCCTTTTGGGTTCGGGAATGCCGCTTTTGCAGTCGCTTGAAGAGGCAAAAAGATCTCTCAGGTCCGTCCTGATAGCGGAAGCCCTTAGCCGCCTCGCCCTCAAAATTTCACAGGGACAAAGAGTGTCGGAAGCTTTCGGAAGCGAAAAGTATTTTGAAAAGAACACCGTCAAGATGATAGAAGCGGCCGAAGAAGCCGCTTATCTTGACAGGGTATTTGCTTCCGCGGCGGACATGCTTGAAGAAGAGGCGCACGACTCAATAAGGACGTTCACGCTCTTAATAGAACCTTTGTCAACGGTAATGGTAGGGGTGATCGTGGGCTTTGTGGTCGTGTCGATGTTCTCTCCGATGATGCAGATACTTTCGGCATTGTAACCCTCACCCCCGACCCCTCTCCCAGAGGGCGAGGGGAGGGAACAGGAAAGAAAGGAGGTGATTGGAATGAGAAAGAAGAGTGGTTTCACTCTGATAGAGCTTCTTATTGTGATCGGGATAATCGGGCTTCTGGCTGCGTTCCTTATGCCGACCTTCATAGGAGTTCAGGACAAGGCAAAAGAGGCCGGCGTAAAATCGGTGATGCATTCGGTGCAGCTGGCCGTTGAGACCTACAATATGGAGAACGAGACGTTCCCGATCGCGACCGACATACCTGTCAGGACCCTGTACGACGATTATCTGAGCGCGGTAGGTTATACCGCGGCACCCAAGAACCCGTTCACGGGAAAAACCTACACGGCGGGCGACACTGCAGGGAAGATAATATATTCGTATGACGCATCAAGGAACGGCTACTCGATAAAGGGATACAAAAAGAACGGGACCTCGACGGTGCAGGAGGTGACCAACCTGGACTGATATAATGGGGAAGATGAGACAAATTCTTTGCCTGATACTGGTCTGTTTTGCGCTTTTGGGCTGCTCTTTTCAGCAGCAAAAGCACGCCTCACGCTCGATAGATAAAAGCGGGACGCTCGTTCTTTGTCTGGGCGGGGAAATATCGATCCTGAACCCCATCCTTTCAAGCGACAGCTCGTCTTCCTCGGTGGAGGGGCCGATATTTTCCGGTATTACAAAGGTGAGCGAGGACCTTGAGATAATCCCCGATCTTGCCAGGCGGTGGGAGGTCTCGCCTGACGGAAAGACATACACTTTTTATTTGCGGGACGACGTCAAATGGCATGACGGCAAACCTTTCACCGCGCATGACGCGGTCTTCACGTTCAATTCGATTCTGGACCCAAAGGTCAATTCTGTCAGAAGAGGTGACTTTATCATAGAAGGTGCTCCGATAAAATTTGCAGCGGCAGGGAAATATATTTTTCAGGCGTTCCTGCCGAAGCCTTTTGCCCCTTTCCTTGCGAGCATGGGAATGGGGATGCTCCCCGAGCATATATTAAAAGGAAAAGACATCAATTCCTCGTCTTTTAACCAGCATCCCATAGGTACAGGCCCGTTCAAGTTCAAGGAGTGGATCTCGGGCGACCATGTAACTTTAACAAGAAATGAAAAATACTACGGCGGGTCACCTCTGTTATCCTCCCTCGTCTTTAAAATAATCCCCGACGAGAACTCAAGGCTGATCGCGCTTGAGGCAGGAGAGGTGGATGAAAGCGATATTCCGCCAAACGATTATTCCAGGGTCAAAAAGCTTGAAAAAGTGAACGTCTTCGAATATGATTCTTTGACATATACTTATCTGGGCCTTAATCTGGCAAGGTCTATTTTTAAGGATAAAAAAGTCAGGCAGGCGCTCGCCTACGGTACGGACAAAAAGCAGCTTCTGAACCTGATCTTCCGCCGGCTTGCTAGCCCGGCTTACAGCCCCAGCGCTCCTGTTTCGTGGGTGTATGAAGATGAGGTAAATAAATATCCATATGACCCGGAAAAAGCAAAAAAGCTTTTAAACGGAAAGCCGCTTGAGTTCACGGTCCTTGTGAACCAGGGAAATAAAGAAAGGGAAAAAGCGGCTGTGATCCTTCAGTGGCAGTATAAAAAGATAGGGGTGAAGGTTAACGTCAGAGTGATGGAGTGGAGCGCTCTTCTTAAGATAATCAACTCACCTAAGGACCCGAAAGACTTTGATGCCGTGATCATCGGCTGGTCCCTCGGGCTTGACCCCGATTCCTACAGCATCTGGCACTCAAGCCAGTACCCTGCGGGGCTTAATTTCATAAAGTACGATAATAAAGAGGCCGACAGGCTTCTGGAGCTCGGGAGGACCACGACCGAAAGGGCAAAAAGAAAGGCGATCTATCAAAGGCTTCAAAAGATCATAGCGGACGACCAGCCGTATGTTTTTCTATGGTACCCGAAAAGCGTTGTAGCCGTGTCAAAAAGGGTGGGGGGCTTGTCAAGGCCCGGGCCGGCGGGATTGTTCTTAAATATCGAGAAGGTGTATGTGAAGGAATGAAGACCTATCTGATAAAACGATTGCTGATGCTGATCCCCCTCCTCATCGGCATCTCTTTGATCTCTTTTTTCGTGATGCACCTTGCCCCGGGTGATCCGACTGCTCTTTTTACAGACCCGAATGTTAAGCCGGCAGAGTTGGCAAGGATAAGGGCCAACTGGGGGCTTGATAAGCCGGTCATCGTCCAGTATTTCTACTGGTTAAAGAACGCGGTAAGGGGTGACTTTGGAACAGCTTATCTGATAAACCGTCCCGTGACCGAGGTCATCTTTGAAAGGCTTCCGGCAACACTGCTTTTGATGGGGGCCTCAATGCTGATAACACTCCTTCTCGCGGTCCCTCTGGGAGTGATCTCGGCGATCAAAAAGAACAAGTTCTTTGACCATGCGGTCACGGTATTTTCTTTTATCGGCATGTCCATTCCGTCGTTCTGGCTGGTCCTTATGCTGATGCTTTTATTTTCCGTTCAACTTAATATCCTTCCGGCAACCGGGATGTACGACCCATTGATAAAAAGCTCTTCTTTATTTGTCAGGGCAGGGGATCTTTTAAGGCATCTTGCCCTGCCGTGCCTGACAATGGTCATAATAAGTCTTGCCGGGATAACGCGCTATACAAGGGCGAGCATGCTCGAGGTCCTGCGGCAGAACTATGTAAGGACCGCGAGGGCAAAAGGGCTTCCCGAAAGGATTGTCCTTTTCAAGCACGCTCTCCGGAACGCTCTTCTTCCTCTGATAACTCTTCTCGGGATGATGCTGCCTGATCTTTTTGCCGGAGCTTTCATAATAGAGACCGTGTTTGCCTGGCCGGGAATGGGGCGGCTCGGGGTAACGGCTGTTTTTTCAAGGAACTATCCGGTCGTTATGGGGGTCGTTATGATGTCTGCGTTCCTTATCGTCATCGGGAATATGCTCGCGGATATTTGCTATGCTGTTGCGGACCCGAGGATCAGATTGGAGAGAAGGGACTAGGGACTGGGGACTGGCGGGAAAATAATGTTTATAAAGAGATTTAAGAAGAATAAATTGGCGATCTTTGGGCTGATCGTTCTGACAATGATAGCGTTCCTGGCCGTCTTTGCGCAGGTAATAAGCCCCTATGATCCCGATGATCTTGGAAGAACGGCTCTTGAGGCTCCGTCGGCTTCACATATTTTCGGGACAGATGACTTTGGAAGGGACATATTCTCAAGAGCTCTTTACGGGGCCAGGGTCTCGATAACCGTCGGCTTTGTCGCTGTTTCGATAGCGGTCCTCATCGGTCTTATTTTAGGAGCGCTGGCAGGATATTTCGGGGGCTTCATTGATTCAGTCCTGATGAGGTTCATAGATATCATGCTGTCTTTCCCGTCGATCTTTTTGCTCTTATCGATACAGGTGATGCTCACGCCTAATATATATAATGTAATGATCGTCATCGGACTTACCTCCTGGATGGGGGTGGCCAGACTTGTCAGGTCCGAAATACTTTCGGTAAAGGAAAGACCGTATATCGAAGCCGCAAGGGCGATCGGCGCTTCCAACATGAGGATACTTTTCAGGCATGTGCTTCCGAATTCACTTTATCCGGTCATTGTTGCCAGCACACTGGGCATTGCGGGAGCGATACTGACAGAGTCGGCATTAAGCTTTTTGGGGCTTGGCGTTCAGCCGCCATATGCCTCCTGGGGCAATATGCTGCAGGATTCGCAGGCTTATCTGAGGGATGCATGGTGGATGGCGGTGGTCCCGGGATGCATGATCTTGATCACGGTGTTGTGTATTTATTTTGTGGGTGAAGGAATAAGGGAAGCGATGGATCCGAGGTCGTAAAAATGTTAAAGATAAAGAACTTATCGACTTATTACTTTACCGATGACAAGGTCATCAAGGCGGTCGATGATGTCAGTTTGACCATCGGCGACAAGGAGTTCTTCGGGCTGGTCGGGCCGTCCGGCTGCGGGAAAAGCACGCTCGGTCTTTCCATCATGAAACTGATAGATACACCGGGGCGCATTGTCCGCGGTTCAGTAATGCTCGACGGCCTCGACCTTCTTTCTCTTAATGGGCCTGAACTTGCAAAGGTCCGGGGCGCGGGGATATCCATGATCTTTCAGGACCCGTTCACCTGCCTGAACCCGGTAATTACAGTGGGAGAGCAGGTTTCAGAGGCAATAAGATATCACCTGGGATCAGGCAGAAAAGAGGCAATGGACAGAGCAGTTGAACTTTTCAATATGGTAAAAATAGATACGCCGGGAAAAAGATATCATAATTATCCTCATGAGCTGAGCGGAGGAATGAGGCAGAGGGTGATGATAGCGATGGCGGTCTCGTGCGGAGCGAAGTTCATTATCGCGGACGAGCCGACGACCGCGCTTGATGTTACTACTCAAAGGGGAATAATGGAGCTCCTGGCGGAGTTAAAAGAAAAACAGGGTCTCTCCGTACTGCTGATATCGCATAATACGGGCCTTGTACAAAAGTATTGCACCAGGGCCGCGGAAATGAGCGGAGGAAGGATCACAGATGAACGAAAAGATACTTGACCTGAAAGGCGTCACAAAGTCCTTCAACGGCTCAAAGGCCGTTGAAGGGGCGGACCTTTTTGTAGGCAGGGGGGAAGTATTCGCCCTTGTGGGAGAGTCCGGGTCCGGAAAGACGACGCTGTCAAGGATCGCCCTCGGCCTGATCACAGCTGACAGCGGGTCGGTCCACATCTTCGGGAAGGATATAAAAGACATTCCGCCTCAGAAGTTAAGAAAGGACGCACAGATAGTGTTCCAGGACCCGGTCGCGAGCCTTGACCCGAAGATGAGGATCAGGGATATAATCGCCGAGCCCCTGACCGTCCATAAAATGTGCAGTAAAAAAGAATTCCGGAACAGGTCTATAGAGCTCCTTTTGGAAGTCGGTCTTTCCTCCCGCTGCCTGGACCGGTACCCTCATGAGATCTCCGGGGGAGAAGCGCAGAGGATTTCCATCGCCAGGGCGCTTTCCACAGAGCCCTCATTCGTCATCCTTGACGAGCCGGTCTCATCGGTCGACCATTCTCTCCAAAAGGTGATCGTCGATCTTTTGATGCGGTTGAAGGCTCAAAAAGGCCTGACGTATCTTTTTATCACCCACGATCTTTTGCTTGCGAAGGACATCTGTGACAGGATAGCAGTGATGAAAAGCGGGAAAATTATCGAAACGGGGGCAGCGAAGGACATCTTTTTAAATCCCAGGCAGGATTACACTAAACAGTTGATGGAGGACTCATTATTAATGACAAATGCCTAATGACAAAATCCAAATGAATCAATAATGACAAATCATCAATTCCCTTTTATTTCATCCACCACCACAGATTAGGCGGCTCGCCGGTCCTGTCGTTCTTTTGTTTCTCTTTGGCGGTGTCGATCTCGCTTCCCATCATCTTTATCCTGTCGGGCGTGATCAGATGAGGCGTCAGCATGGCGATGATCTCTTTTTTCTCCCAGAGGATCTCTTTTTTCTTGAAAGCGTTGCCTATGACGGGGATGTTCATCAAAAAGGGTATCCCGTTCTCGACCTCTTTTGATTTGTTCTTGATCAGGCCGCCTATTATTATCGTTTCGCCGTCCCTGACAACCACGGTGGTAGTTGCCTCGGTGGTCTGCTTTTGCGGAAGGCCGTCGGTCGTTATCGATCCTTCGCTCACTTCCGGATGAATATCCATTTTTATGGTCCCGTCGCTCGAAATGAAAGCTGTGAACGTCAGCTTGGTCCCGACCTCAAGAAAGTCCACGATCTGGCTGGTGCCTGTGGTGGTCGTCAGCGTGGTTTTGTAGCCGAGCTTTGAACCGCTGATTATGTTCGCCGGCCTTCCGGAGACCGCGACGACCTTGGGATTTGCAAGAAGATTGTACCCTTCCCTGTGCTCCAGGGTCTCCAGGTAGGCATCCAGATTGCCTTTGACCACATGTGCATAGAACCCCGGAGCGCCGACCGTGGCCGGATTGGCAAAACCTTCGGTCTGGACCGTGTAAGTGCTGGTAGTATATTTCCCCTTCATGCCGATCGATGTGGGGGTCGCGGCGTTGCCTGCCGTGATCTCCATCAGCTGGGATTCAACAAGGACCTGGTTTGGGATCACGTTATACTGCTTGATTATCTTTGAGACCTTGTCCATGGAATCGGAAGGGGCTTCCACGACGATCACGTTGGACCCTTTGGTGGAGAATATCCTTGTTTTAGGATAATCGAGCTTGAGCAAGGTGTCCTTTACGTCGTCCGCGGTGACCTGATTGATGGTGAATGATCTGGTCTGGATCCCTGCTTCCCCGTAAATGTACTGCTCGTTCGAGACCTTGTCCGCCGGCGCCAGAGCAGGGGCGATCACTCTTAAGATATTGCTTTCGATCTTGTAAGCGTAGCCGCAGGATTTTATCACCGACAAAAGAGCTTCATAAGGCGAAACATCCTTTACGGAAAGAGTGACTTTCCCTTTTACCGCGTTGCTCGCGACCACGTTCAGTCCGGATTCCTTGCCAAGCATATAAAGTACCGAAGTTATCGGGGCGTCCTTAAGGTTGAGCGAGATCGTTTCGTAGGTGCTTCCTTTGTAGTATTCCTCCGAGAGCGCGCATGAAGCCAGAAGCGCAAAAAATATTCCGGCCAGGGCCAGTTTCGTTCTCATCAGATCTCACCTCCTAATCTTATTGTGTACCTTTTTCCCGACTTTGAGACAACAATGGACTTGTCCGTGATCTTGACAACCATGAAGTCGTTCACGCTTTCCCCGACCTTGACGATCTGGTCGTTAAGGAAGGCCGAGGTCTCTTTTCCCTTGAACACTCCCTTGAATTTCAACAGGGAGGCCTTTTTCTTTTTTCTGGCCGGGCTTTTTGATGCGGAGAACTCCTGCGAAGAGCCTGAAGAGGCCCTTTCAGAAAAGAAGGGATCGAACTTGGGGACATTGGGCATGACGATCTTTTCCCTGAGGGGTGGACCTCCGGCAGAAGGCATGACGAACGCCGAGACCATGAGCCTTGCGGAAAGCAGTTTTGTGCCGGCATCCTTTGAAATATCTATCTGGTCGATGCGCACCATCATCGGCAGGCTCTCAAGGCGCATCAGGTAAAGGTTCAGATTGCTGAAATCGCAGGACAGCGCTATGCTGATGGGCAGCCTCTTGTATTTTTGCTCGCTAATAAGCGGCGATGGCTGGACCAGGTCATAATTCAGCTTGAGGCCGCTTGATGAGCTGGAAATGAAATCCTGCATAAGATACGGGATATCGATCTCCGAAGGAAGTTTTTTGGACGTCTCTTTCAGCTTTTGTTCTATTATCTGATTGGTGGAGCCCGACTTTCCGGTTAATATGTCCTTGGGTATGATGATGTTTATCTCTTTTTCGATGGATGAAAGCAGTTCTCTTGACTGGGAAAGCTGCTTTATCTTGTCCTTTAAAAGGAAATTATAGAACGCCCACATCACCGCCAGCGCGATCAGGGCAATTGCGAGCATTTTCTGCCAAAGCGGTCTTTCCACCGGCCCCTCCTTACAGATCTATCTTTGTTACCAGCTTAAAATCTATCCCGTTCTTTGTCCCGGACCTTTTTGCCTCTATAAGTGACGTGCTCGAAAAGATCGTGGAGAGCTCGATGCTTCTCAGCATGGCTCCCACCGTCTTCATCCCGGCGCAGGTGCCCGTTATTACTGCCTGGCGGCTGGAATTCGTGAACGAATAACTGTCCAGAATGACGCCCTCGGGAAGGATGTTCGCCAGCTCGGCCAGGACCTGCCTGACGGGCGTCTGATCGGCCGAGATGCGGTTGATTATGGCCCTCTGTTCGGACAGCTGCTTGACGTTGTTGAGGACAACGCGCTTATCCTCGATTATCTTGTTATATTCCGACAGCCTGCCGTTCATCATGACGACCGCCGAAAAAACTGCCAGAGCAAAAAGAAGAACGGCCGTTCCTCCGATCAGAGCTGGGAGCTTTATCGAATCGTCCGTTTCCGAAAGCGAGGCGGCCAGCCTGTCAAGCCCGAACGGGATGCCCGCCTTTTTGCCGAGCTTTGCCCTTTTGAGAAGGTTGATCTCTTTTGCCTGGGAGAGCGCGATCCCGACTGCCAGATAGAGGTGCGGCAGGGTCTCATTGATATCGGCGCAATTCTCGGCGCTCTCTAATTTGATCAGGCCGTCCATGTCCCGGACCCCGGTCTCAAGCCCGGTAGCAAGGAAAGACTCAATGTTCTTAAGCTTTGAAGACCCTCCGGATATCAGCACCCGGTCGATCGTTTCTTTCTGATAGTTCTCTTTATAAAAGCTGAAGGAGCGGATCACCTCGTTGAGGAACCTTCTCAGGACCGGCCGCAGAAGCTGGGATATCTGTGAAAGGGGAATGTTGTCCTCGGTCGTTTCCTGTGTTCCCTCCTCGGGGATGCCGTACTTTCTTTTTATCTTTTCGGCCTGTTCATAGGTAATGTCCATCTGCCATTTGTCGCTCACAAAAAGCCCGATCATGGCCTTGGTGAAATTATTGCCGGCTATAGGCAGCTCCCTGAAGAATTCAAGGTCCTCGCCGTTAAAGAATACTATGCTCGTTATGTCGGAGCCGATGTTTATGAGGGCGGTCGTCTTTCCTTTCTGCAGGAGCTCCATTTTTTTCATCAGGTTCCAGGCCGCGAAAGGGACCACGGAGATCCCGTCAAGTTCGATACCCGAAGCTTCAAAAAGAGAGTTGAGCCGGACAATTGCTTCCTTTGCCACCGCGGCTGCAAGGATGTCCAGCTTTTCCACTCCCTTTTCATGCAGAATGCCGAGCAGCTTATAGTCGAAGACCGTGTTCTCGGGAGTGAACGGCACGTGGCTTTTCATGTCCCATTTGATGGCTTCAAGAAGTTCTTTTTCCTTCAGTTTGGGAACAGCTATCCTTCTGATCACGACCTCGGTCCCTGAAAGAAGGCAATATATCTTGCGATTCCTTGCGGGCAGGCCGGCGAAAGAATCTTTGAGGGCTGCGGACAGGGATGATGAAGAGACGGAGCCGTCCTTTTCCCTAGGGACCTCTATGACCTTGCAGCTCTCGATCCTGGTCCCTTTTTCGGAAAATGAAATTTCGGCGAGCCTTATATAGCCGCCGCTTATATCAACTCCGAGAGAAAATTCCTGTCTGATCTTTTTTTCCGGGATCATTGAAGCTCCCTCCAGCTCCCTTTGATCAGTTCATAACCGCCGCCGGTCAGGCCTTCGGGCGCGACAGGCAGATATGAAGGATCATATTCGACCCTGATATTCCCCGTGTAGCTGGCTGCCGACGGATTGACCACTGCCCCGTAAATATTTATATTCCCAAGAAGAGAAACGCTCACTCCCCATGAATAAAGGAACCCGTAGATAGTGTCGTTGCCTTTAATGGATATCGAAGGCGCCATGATGGAGCCTTTGAGCCGGTTATTGCCGGAATCTGAGATGCTGGTATTGGAATACAACATGCCGTCATCCTGGAAATTAGTGTTCCCCGATATGGTCAGAGCGCCGTTGGAGATGAACTTTGTGTCGGGGGCAACGGTGGTGTTCCCTGACATCGTGATCTTTCCTGATGCTACTATCATTCCTCCCCCGGATATCGTCGAGTTCCCCGAGATCGTGACGTTGCCGTTCACGTAGATCGTCCCTCCCGCAAGGTCCATCGTCCCTATGGTGCGGTTTCCTGCCGGCTGCGTCCTGGCGGTGGCGATCTGGCCGTCGTAATAAGTAGTGTTAATTGTCGGCGGCGGGGGCGGCGGGTCAACGACGGTGAACGTGGCCGGAGCTCCGTTCACTGTTACGGTATGTCCCGGCGATACGGAGGTCTCTCCCGTGGGATGGTTGGTGTTTCCCTTGATGGTAATATTCCCGTTCGAAAAGACCGGGCCCTTTATCGTGGAGTTTCCCTTGAGAGAAAGGTTCCCGTTGCCGTAGATGGCATAATCAAAAGCCGCCGGAAGAGAGCTTGCCGTCATCCTCTGCTGAACGGACCTTGATACGCCGTTTGCTTCTCCTGTTGAAGTGATGATCAGCGACCCGGACGGACCGTCAATTATCGAATAATTGTAGGAGCCGCCGGCAAAGGATTCAACGCTTCCCGTGGTCCTGTAGGTGCTTCCCATCGCTCCGAAGCTGAGATACCAGATCGCCTTATTAATCCCGGCCTCGGCTATGTAAAGGGCTTTGACCCTGTCCATTTTGTAGGCTGAGCCGGTGGTCCTGGCAGTAACAAGATAAAGAAAGGAAAGAAGCACCGCGCTTATCCCGGTAAGCAGAAGAAAGGTCAGTATTATATTGCCTCTGTTGTTTTTCATGAGTTCCTTATCCTTATTGTAGACCCGAAGGTCTTTTCCCTGCTGCCGGAGCTGAGGGAAAGGCTCAGAGTTACCGTTGTGATAAGCGATAACGTCCCGCTGTCGTAAGTAAAGGAGCAGCCGTCCACATATTTTGAAAGCACGGAAGAAACCCCTGCCGCGGTCCTGATCAGGTCCCCTCCGGCGGTGCCGTCCCAGGAATAAGCGACCGTTTCACCGGCTTCCATTGTCCCGTTATTATTAAGGTCCTCAAGCCAGAAGGAGCACGAAGTGTCCTGCGCCGTCAGTACTTGGCGGCTACTCCTGATCTCATCGCTCATTGTTTCCATCGCTCTATTGCCTTCGAGCATAATGTCGGAGATGTCCTTTTCGCTGCTGAAAATATCCGATCCGGCCAGGAACATGGTAACAAGCACCCCGGTTACAAGGACCAGCACCGCGATCACGGCTATAAGCTCTATTAAAGTAAAACCTTTTCTTCCCATTCTGCCCTTCAATAATCCGTGACAAGAGTTTCGATGACATAATTATTCACGGTTGATCCGCTTGTCCACTCCACGGACACGGTTACGCGGGAGAGCGCAGCGCTCCCTCCTTCGGTCACGACCGCGGCCGCCCTTGAAAAAGCCGGGTAGCCGGAGATCTGGCCGTAGGCTTCGCTTGTCGTTTCCATATCGGCATATTGCAGCGCCTTTATCTGTTCCATTTTCTGCTGCGCGAGCTGCACCGCGATCGAACTGTTCGTCGCGTCCGAGCTCGCGGTGACCCCGTTCGAAAAGAGATTGATAAGAGGAATAAATCCGAGGGAAAGGACTGCAAGAACAAGAATCATCTCAAGCAGTGTAAAACCGGCTTTTGATGTTTGGCCATCAAAAAGCATAAGGATACTTCGCATTTTTAAAAAATTATATCAGAGAAGATATATATTGTAAAGGAAATTCTTGGTCCCGGGGAAATATTTCAGTCCCAGTACTTGTTGGGGCAGGCGCCGTTGGTCAGGCCGATGTCGTCAAGGTCGGAATCTTCGATCACTCCGCCGTAATTTATCGTGACCGTGCCGCTGATCCCGTTGGGGCCGGCGGACCAGAGAGCAAAATAGCCCCTGCTCGAAAAAAAGCCGTAATTGTTGTTTGAATTGTAAGGGTCTTTGGGGAGGGCCTGGAGCACGGGGCCGTTTTCGACCTGCTCGATGACATCAGGATATCTTGTCTTTCCAGAGCAGTAGGTCTCGACCGCGAGCTTGAGGACCCGAAGATCGCCGTTCACCTTGCTGGTCCTGGCGTCGTTCTGCAGGTTGAAGAAGTTCATGGCTGCCGTTGAAAGTATGATGGCGATAATAGTGACGACCACCATTAGCTCTATGACCGTAAAGCCTTTATTGCCTGTCATTCAAGGAATTATAGCACGGAGGGCCGCAGGCGGGCAAAAAAAATAGGCCCCCCCGCCTAGCCGGGAAGGCCCATCTTTTAAATATTTAAACTACTTCCAATTGGAGTTTGGAGGCGTTCCATTGGTAACACCGATCTGGGTGGCTCCGCCGGCCGTCACGATTCCTGCTGTGGAGATCGTGCATGCCGTTGCCGTTCCGTCAGGTCCGATCGACCAGATCGCGTAATACCTCGGGGTAGCGCCCGTGTCCTTGGCAAAGCCGTAAGAACCCGTGCCAAAAGCGTCCGTCGGTACAACTGAGATGACCGCGTTGCTTTCCGCCGTGAGTACTCCAAGGCTTGCCGGGAGCGCATTGTTCTTTGCATTGTAGGCCTCGACCGCCAGCTTGACGACCCTGAGGTCGCCCTGGGCTTTTGCCGTCTTGGCTTCCTGCTGCATTCCCCTGAAACTTGGTATGGCAATACCGATCAATACCGCTATAACTGCCATAACAATTAAAAGTTCGATCAAGGTAAAACCTTTTCTGTTGAACATTATCTATCTCACCCCCTCCCGTCTTCCGATTTTCTTCTTAAATATGAAGTATATACCATAAGGTTTTATTTGGCAATACCTTTTTTCCGTCAGGGTTTTGCAAGGAGCTTTTCGAGGTTCTCGGGATTGACCGCGCGGGCCATGGCATTCTCATAGGAGATCACATTTTCCCTGAAAAGGTTTTTCAGCGCCATGTCCATCGTCTGCATCCCGTATTTTGCGCCTATCTCGATCATCGATGTGATCTCCTGAGTGCTGCCTTTCCTTATGATATTGCGGACAGCCTGGTTCACTATGAGCACCTCGGCCGCAAGCACAAGCCCGGAGCCGTCGGACCTGGGGATGAGCTGCTGGGAGACCACTCCCATCAGCGTCAGCGAAAGCTGCATCCTCACCTGGTTCTGCTGGTGCGGAGGAAAAACGTCGATTATCCTGTCGATGGTCTGAACGGCGTCGTTGGTGTGAAGTGTTGACAGCACAAGATGCCCTGTCTCGGCCGCGGTGATCGCGGTTGAAATGGTTTCAAGCTCCCTCATCTCTCCGATAAGTATCACATCCGGGTTCTGCCTCAGGACATGGTTCAGGGCGGAAGGGAACGAATCCGTGTCCACGCCGATCTCCCTCTGCTCGATCACGCTCTTTTTGTTGCGGTGGATGAACTCAACGGGGTCCTCGATCGTAATGACATGGACGTTCTTGGTCGAATTGATGATGTCCACCATCACTGCCTGGGTGGTGCTTTTTCCGGACCCGGTGGGACCGGTGATCAGGATCAGGCCCCTCGGCTCTTTTACAAGGTCAAATACGATCTTCGGCAGTTTCAGGTCTTCCGGCGAGGGGATCTTTGAAGGGATCGACCTGAGCGAAGCCGCGACCGATTCCTCCTGGTAATGGACGTTCACCCTGAAGCGGGCCAGGCCTTCCACTTCAAAAGAGCTGTCGAGCTCCTTTGTGCTTTCAAACCTTTCTATCTGCTTCGGCGTCAGAAGGGAATAGATGAGCTCTTTCGCCCTTTCTTTTGTCAGCTTCTCTTCGCCGAGCGGGACCAGGGCGCCGGCGTGCCTGATGATCGGCTTTGAGTCGGCGACGATTATCAGGTCGGACGCTTCTTTATCGATGACCTGTTTCAATAACGCCTTTATTTCCATTTCAGCTCCTTTCACCGTCATTTTTTAAGTGTCTTGACCATCTGGAATATCGGGAGCAGTATCGAAGCAAAAATGAACCCGACAAGGGTCGCGATTATCACCAGGAACAGCGGCTCTATCAGCGCCGTCATCTTTTTGATGGCATAATCGCTCGCAAGATCGTAAAAATCCGCGATCTTGTTCAGCATGGTCTCAAGGGTCCCGGTTTCTTCGCCCACGGCTATCATGTGGACCGTCATCGGAGGGAACTGTTTGCTGGCTTTGAGCGGCTCGCTGATGTTCTGGCCTTTTCCGACCGCGACGGCGACATCGTGTATGACCGCCGCCAGCGGAGCAAGGTCCACTGTTTTTTCTGTTATCTCAAGGGCCTGTATAAGAGGGACCCCGCTGGAAAGGAGGGCGGAAAGAGTCCTTGAAAGCCTGGCGATGGCGACGGTCCTTAAAAGGTTTCCGATCGCGGGGAGCTTTAATTTTATCATATCGACCCTGACCTTTACCGCCTGGTCCCTGGAAAAATATTTTACCGCGCCCCAGGCCCCTGCGGCCGCTACTGTGATGTAAAGCCATGTCGCTCTTATCAGGAGGTTGGTGTAATAAAGGACCTTGGTGGGAAAGGGCAGGGGAACCCCCGCGTCCATGAAGATCTTTGCGAACGGCGGAAGGACCGTTGTTACAATGAAGCAAACAACAACTATACCGGTGACCATCAGGATCATCGGGTACATCATCGCGGACGATATCTTCTGCTTGAGTTCCGCCTCGTGCTCGGTAAAGCCCGCGAGCCGGCTGAGAATTTCATCAAGATTTCCCGAGGTCTCTCCGGCGGCGACCATGTTTATAAAAACGCTCGAAAAGATGTCCCTGTGTTTTGAAAGCGATTCGGAAAAGGTCTTGCCCTGCTTGATCTCTTCGGAAATGTCGGAGACGGCCGTCCTTAGCCTTTTGTTGTCGGTCTGCTCCGCAAGTGTGGCCAGCGCAGCGGGAAGCGTCATTCCGGCGCTGAGCATGTTGGAAAGCTGGATCAGGAACATAACGAGCTCGTCTATTTTGATCTTGGTGCTTTTGCTCAGAAGATCATCGATTATATCAAGATTGAGCCCATGTTTCTGCTCTCCAAGCGAAAGGATGGTGAAGCCCTGCCGCTGAAGGTTCTCTGCCAGGGCGTCCGCGGAGGACGATTCGACCGTCTTTCTTACCTTGTTGCCGAACCTGTCGATGCCGTGATAGGTGAATAAAGGCATATTACTCCGTTGTTGTCGCTCTTATCACTTCTTCTATCGATGTCACTCCTTCAAGAGCTTTTTTTATGCCGTCCTCCCTCAGGACCTTCATTCCGGCTTCCTGGGCGGCCTTCCTTATCACGTCGGCGGAGGTCCTCTCAAGGACCATCTCCCTGATCTTTTCGCTCATAATAAGAAGTTCGTATATGCCGATGCGGCCTTTGTAGCCGGTGCATTTGCAGTTCTTGCACCCTTTGCCGTGATAAAACACGTTCTTTTCCTTTATCTCCGCCAGGCCGAGCTCTTTCAGCGTTTTTTCGTTCGGGGTGTACGGCTCCTTGCAGCTCTTGCAGATCTTCCTGACAAGCCGCTGGGCGAGGATCCCGATGACAGAGGATGACACAAGAAAAGGCTCGACCCCCATATCTATCAGGCGCGTCAGGGCGCCCGGAGAATCGTTGGTGTGGAGCGTGGAGAACACCAGATGTCCGGTCAGCGCCGCCTGGATGGCTATCTCGGCGGTCTCCTTGTCCCTGATCTCTCCGACCATGACCACGTCCGGGTCCTGGCGGAGTATGGAGCGCAGGCCGTTGGCGAACGTAAGCCCGGCTTTCGGGTTTATCTGCGACTGTCTGACCATCTCAAGCTGATATTCAACAGGGTCCTCAAGGGTTATGATGTTCTTTTCGGGAGTATTGATGGAAGACAGGGCAGAGTACAGTGTGGTCGTCTTGCCCGAGCCGGTCGGACCGGTCACCAGCAGCATTCCGTAGGGTTTTTTTATAAGCGCCTTGAACTTTTCTAGCATTTCCGGCGAAAAGCCGAGCTGCTCTAGGCCGATAAGAAGACTGTTCGGATCAAGTATCCTCATCACTATGTTCTCTCCGTGCACCGAAGGGAACGAAGAAACGCGAAGGTCGACCTGATTGTTGTCTATCTTGATGCGGAACCTGCCGTCCTGGGGGCTCCTTTTGACCGCGATGTTCATGTCGGACATTATCTTGATCCTTGATATCACCGCGGCCTGAAGGTGTTTGGGAAGGGTCGAGACCTCGTGAAGGACGCCGTCGATCCTGTACCTGACCCTGACCATCTTTTCTTCGGGATTGATGTGGATGTCGGACGCGCTGTCCTTAATGGCGTCTGAGATGAGTATGTTGACGAGTTTGATCACAGGGGCCTGCTCTGCGGCAAGGCGTATCTTTTCGGGCGAGAGTTCGTCCTCCTCTTTTTCCTCAACCACGACCTCGGTGTCGATCTTTTTAACGACATCGTCTATCGAGGACCCCACCCCGTAGTACTGGTTGAACGCTTTTTTGATGTCTGTTTCGGTGGTGAGCACCGGCTCTATCATGCATTTTGTCCTTGACCTGAGCTCATCAAGCACCATCACGTTAAGCGGGTCGACCATGGCCACGGTCAGGATCTCCCCTGCCTTGAAAAGCGGGATCACGTGGTTCTCCCTGGCGAATTCCTCAGGCACGGACGCGATTATCTTGGGATCGATTATGTAATTGTTAAGGTCAACATACGGGATCCTCAGCTGCTGTTCGAAAAAGGAGATGATGTCGCTCTCTTTTATCATGTTCAGCCGGACAAGGGTTTTTCTGAGAGGTTCGTTGCTGATGCGCGACTGCTGCTCGGCGGAAGCGAGCTGTTCCTTTGTTATGAGTTTTTTTTCGACGAGCGACTCGCCGAAGGATCTTTTTTCCTTTGCCATTTGTTTTGAAGTCATTATATAATGGCGTTCTTAAAAAGTAAAGAAATTCCGCCGGATATTTGCTAATATACAGGTATGTTCCTGACAGGACTTGCCGTTTTTGTCGTCCTCGGCCTTGCGGCCGGAAGCTTTTTGAACATGTGCATACACAGGCTTCCGAGGGGCCTTTCCATAGTGTATCCTCCCTCCGCCTGCACGCAGTGCGATCACATGCTCGGGATCCCTGACCTGGTCCCTGCTTTCAGCTATATTTTTCTCGGCGGAAAATGCAGGCACTGCGGCCAGGCAATATCACCGAGATACCTTATTGTCGAGCTTTTAACTGCGCTGGCCTTTGCTTCGGTATATTTTAAGTTTGGTATTTCTGCGGAGGCTGCGGTCAACGCAGTGTTCTCTGCCCTGATCATCCTTATAACTTTTTCAGACCTTGAGACGCAGATCATTCCGGACCAGGCAGTTTACGCCGGGACCGCACTGGGGCTGGGATACAACCTGATCTCCGGCGGCATATTTTCTTCTATAGCCGGCCTCGTCCTCTGTCCCGCGGCAATGTACGCTGTCTACAGGATCGGCACCGCCGTCTATAAAAAAGAAGCGATGGGGGGAGGGGACATCAAGCTTGCCGCGTTCTTCGGGGCGTTCTTCGGTCTGCAGAGCGGCTTTTTGTGCCTTTTTCTTTCTTTTATCGTGGGTGCGGCAATGTCGGTGATCTTCATGGCCGCGGCAAAAAAAGGGATCAGGGACGAAATTCCTTTCGGGCCTGCGATGTGCATCGCCGCCGTACTTGTGCTGTTCTACGGGAACAGTATTCTGGCCTGGTACATCGGTCTTTGAAGGCTCCGCTTGTTAATACTTCGATAAATTGCTATCATATTTTCATAAAAGACGATGAAAGAGAAATATTTCAAATATATCGATACCGCCATCGAGATCACTTTTCTTCTGCTTGTATTGTTCGCCCCGGTTTATTTTGACAGGAGGATCGGCATAGTCTTTTCCCTCAGCAAGGCGACATGGATAAGGGCCCTTACTCTTATCCTTCTGGGCCTGTGGGTGACAAAGGCCTTTGCGGGCGGCGGGATAAAAAAAATAAGGACGCGCCTTGATATCCCAGTTATTACGTACATTCTCAGCGCAGCGGCGGCTACGGTCCTTTCGATAAATGTTTACATAAGTTTTATCGGCTCTTACGGCAGGTATGAAGGCCTGATTACTCTCATTAATTATGCAGTCATTTTCTTTATGACAACCGCATTCGTTACCGATGAGGCAAAAAGGCGCCGGATAATGATAATTGCGGTTATGGCCGGAGTGATTATGTCGTCATACGGCCTTATCCAGCGCCTTGAAATGGACCCTTACGCGTGGGGAGGCGTACTTACTTCAGAGAGGGTGATCGCAACTATCGGACAGCCTAACTTTCTTGCCGCCTATCTGGATATGGCCTTTCTTCTGGGCCTTCTCCTGCTTTTTACGCTAAAGAGCGTCTTTCCCGTTTACCGGAAAGAGATCAGGCCGAAGAACAAAAAACTGCCTTCCTCGTTCAAATGGGACTGGAACGAGATAATCTTCCAGGCAAAGTTCGCTCTCTTCTATATTTCGGTCCCGGCGGTCTTTGTCTACATGATATACCAGGCGGAGGGCGGCCCGGCGCTGATGCAGTGCATGATAGCCTTCCTGATAATGTTCGGGGTCTCGATCTATTTTTCATACAATTTCGAGCGGCTCGACACAAGGACAATGAAAGTCCTGCTTCTGCTTTCGCTGTGTCTCATATTTTTGGGCATTTTGTCAACGCAGAGCAGGGGCGGCTGGTTCGGGCTGATCTGCGGGCTGGCCGTCTTCATAATGCTTTGCGGCCGGGCAATATTCTTTGAGAACAAAAAGACCTGGGCGGTCCTGGCCGCGGTCTGTCTGCTCGTCACCGTTTTTTCGTTCATGAAGCTGGGGTCCATGCAGGCGCAGAGGTTTTTGGGCGAGATAAACGTCTCCGAAAGGTCGGGAGCGGCCAAACTGGAGCTCAAAGGGGCCGCCGGGTCGCGTCTTGAGACCTGGACCTCGGCGCTCCGGTTCATTCCCGACAGGCCCGTGTTCGGCGTGGGGCCTGAAGTGATAAAGATGGTATTTCCGCAGTATGAAACGCCGCAGTTCCGCTTCAAGGAAGGCTTCCACGTAAAACAGGACAGGTGCCACAACGAGACGCTTGACATGACGGTCACAAGGGGCCTGGTCACGCTGTTCGTTTATCTCTTTCTGCTGTACCAGGTTTTTTATTGGGGCGTGAAAAAGATCAGGTCCGATCCCGGGCAGAAGATAATGCTCGGAGGGCTTCTGGGCGCGATGACCGCGTACCTTGTGCAGAACCAGTTCAGCTTCGGGGTGGTGGCGATCACTTCCCTTTTCTGGATGCTGATCGGCATGACGGCCGGTATCGCCTCGGTTGAGGAAACGAAGGAAAAGGGAGAAGAAAAAAAAGCTTTCAAGCCTGACTATCTGCCCGTGATACTTGTCTGGATAATGATCGCGGCAGCATTGTATATATCCGCGTTCCCTTATGTAGCGGATAAATTCTATAAATCCGCCAAGACCGAGACGGACTCCGGCCAGCTCGAGTCGGCGGACAGGAATTATCAGAGGGCAATGGAGTTTTCTGCTTATGAGGGACTGTATTACACCAACCACGGGATGGCGGTGATGAACGCCAGGACGGGCAACAGGGAGAGCGATATTATAAGCACCAGGCGCGCTGTTTCTATCTTTGAAAAGGGACAGAAGGCGGACCCTTACAACGCGGACAATTTTTACATGGCGGCAAGGGCGTGCCTGATCCTGGCCGATAGCGGCGCGGCAGACCTGATGGCCTCTGCCGAGACCTATACCAGAAGAGCCATCACCATCGACCCGTACTATGCTGAGGCATACCAGAACATGGGCTACATATCCGAGAAAAAAGGCGATACAAAAACCGGCATAAGATATTATGAAAAAGCCTACATCAGCAATCCCAACCTTATCGAGGTTGGAAAGGCGATCTACAGGTACTACAGTCTTTCCGGACAGCAGCAGAAAGCCGCGGACGTGTTCGACAAGGTCCTTGAGCAGAATCCGGGCAATGCCGTCGTTTTGCTGATGATCGCCGACCTGTACATGGACATGGGACGCATAGAAAAAGCGAAAAGCTATTATGAGAGGATACTTGAGGCGGACGGCTCTGATGTGAGGGGGCTTACCGGAATGGGAATGGTATATATCAGGACCGGCAGACAGGATAAAGCTTATGAAACTTTTCAGCTGGCGATGCTGTCCGACCCGGCATATGTCCCTCTGCATGTGGGGCTTGGGCTGTACTATCTGAACAAGGGCGACTCAAAGGGAGCCAGAAGCGAATTCGAGCAGGTGCTTTCGCTGGACGGCTCAAACAATTTCGCGACGGAGATGCTGAAAAAGATCAGGTAGAAAAAGCATGGCGTCAAAGATCAAATGGGACCTCGTAATATTCACTGTCCTTGTGCTGGCGCTTTTGTTGACGGTCAAAAGCGACCTCGACCAGAACGCTTTTCAGCAGAACGAAGAAAAAAAACTGTCGGGGGGCATAAGGCAGGAAAAAGAGAGGCAGAAAGCGCTTTTGAAAAAGCTCGATGACCTTGGCGGCAGCGCGGGAGCGGAGCTTATTGCCAGGGAAAGGCTGGGACTGGTAAAAAGCGGCGAGACCGCTTATAAGGTCATAGAGAGCAAATAAAGGGCCTGAGTGGTGGAATTGGTATACACGAGGGACTTAAAATCCCTTGGATGCATAATCCATGCCGGTTCGAGTCCGGCCTCAGGCAGTCCAGGCAGGTCAGGAGATCTCCAGGCTTTCTATCTTGGAGGCGAGAGCGTTCTTTGAGATGTTGAGGCTGTGAGAAGCTTTCTGCAGGTCAAACCCCGATCTTTTCAGCACTCCGTAAATGAACTCCTTTTCAAACTTCGACGACAGCTCGTTATATGACAGGGACTTGCTTTCCTCCATCGAAGAAAAGGACCTCGCGCCCGCAAGAAGATGAAGAGGAAGGTCCAGAAGCCTCACGGCTTCAAGGGACCTTGACGAGATGATGCCCTTAAGATAAAGCCTGAGCTCGGCGGCGTTCCCGGGCCAGTCATATTCCGTCAGAACTTCAAGGGCTTCGGGGCTTATGTCTTTGAAGCTGCGGCCGTACGCGGCATTGAGCTCTTCAAGGCAGCTGTTTACCAGGGAAGGAATATCCTCTTTTCTCTGGCGCAGGGGAGCAAGCTCTATCACATTGTTCTTGAGGCTTGATGACAGCCGCGGCGCAGGAAGGCTTTCCTCCTTCCCGGCATCGGGGCTTTTTTGCGAAAAGAACATCAGCCTTACGTTGAAGGAAAGGGGGGAAGAGCTTCCCTGCCTTGAAAAAGATTTTTGTTCCATGATATCGGCCAGAGCTTCCTGGAGCTGAGAGGGAAGCTCCCCGATATTCATCAGAAGAACGGAGCCTCCGGACGCTTCTTCAAATATCCCCGTGCCTTTTTCAAGAGCGTTCAAAAATGCGCCTTTTCCGCTGCCGAACAGGCCGTCGTAAAGGATATTATCGGGAACGCCTATAGGGGCGCGGAATATCCTGAAAGGGGAATCCTTCCTTTTGCTCTTAAGATGGATCAGGCGCCCCACGTCCTCGGCCTCGCATCCCCGCTCTCCCGTGATGAGCACCGGAGAGTCGGAAGACGATAATTTGTCTATCTTTTTCTGAAGCTCGCCGGAGTGTTTTGATATTCCCGGAAGTTCCGGAAGACCGGCCCCTGGCTTTGCGGAGCCCCTGATGACCTTTGTCTCGTGCTTCAATATCTTTTTACCTGTCAGGGCTTTGGTCATGAGCAGTATCTGGTCCACATCGAACGGCTTCACGATATAATTGTTGGCCCCGATCCTGATCGCCTCGCCTGCTTTCTGAATATCATTTACCGCCGTCACCATGACCACCTCTATGGAATCGTCAATGTCCTTGATCTTTTTCAGGGTCTCGATGCCGTCGATGCCGGGCATGCGGATATCGAGAAAAACGAGGTCTATCTTTGAGTCCACCACCTTCTTTACGGCGGCTTCTCCGGAGGCTGCCTGGAAAACGGAGTACTGGTCCTGAAGTATCAGCAAAAAAGATTCCCGGATGCTTGTCTCATCATCGACGACAAGCACACAGGGCCTGGAATTTTCTGTCATGCGTTAAGCTCCCCGGGACGGGCGAACCTGTCCATTATTATCAGCGCCTGCCTGCGCAGCCCGCCGTCGCCGTAAATGCCTGCCGAGATCGCCCTGACCATTCCCTCGGCCTCTTTTTTTTGGAGCAGATCTTCTCCGAACTCGACGGTCAGCGCTGCCTTCACCATCTTGGCTATGGCCTCTTTGATGCTGTCGGATGTTGAGATCGCTTCCGAAAGAAGCCCCTCGAACTTCTCGATCTTGTCCTCTTCTTTTATGCCGAACAGAAGCGCGCTTTCGGGCACTGCCGAATGACTTTTTTCCTTGACCGCGTTCAGACTCTTGTTTGTCATTTTTTAATTCCCTCCTTTTCTATGATCAGAAAGGAGCAATTTGCGCGCCAACGGGTCACCGCTCTCAACTTCTGCCGTTCTTTCCGAAAACAGCCCAATTCTGCACACAAACCTGTGCAGATGCACATATTTGTGTGCAAAAACCATTGTATGCTCAATTCAGCTTTTTTTCAAGCTGAAGCAGCGTATTCCTGTGGATGCCGAGCATCTTAGCCGCCTTGTTCTTGCTCCCGCCGGCGCGCGCCACAACCTGTTTTATAAAGTCCTTTTCGAACTCTTTTGTGGCCTCCTTGAGGCTCAGGTGCCTGATCTCCTTTATGGCGGGGGACCTTGATGCGCCGGTGACCTCGGCCGGGAGTTCCGCTCCGGAAATATATTTTTCTTTTCCGAGAACGACAAGCCTTTCGATCAGGTTCTCCAGCTCCCTGACATTGCCGGGCCAGTCGTATTTTTCAAGCAGTGAGAGAGCTTCTTCGGTGAGGCCGAGGATGTTCTTGCCCAGCATCCTGTTGTATTTTTTTATGAAGTGGGCCGCAAGCAGTTCGATGTCGCCTTTTCTATCCCTGAGGGGAGGGACCAGGACGGGAATGACGTTCAATCTGTAATAAAGGTCCTCCCGGAACCTGCCGCCGGCCACGGCCTTTTTAAGGTCGGTATTGGTCGCAGATATTATCCTGACGTCAATGTCGACAGGATGTTCCGAGCCGAGCCGCTCGATCACTTTTTCCTGGAGGACCCTCAGCAGCTTTGCCTGCAAGCTTGACGGAAGGGTTCCGACCTCGTCAAGGAAAAGGGTCCCGCCGTCGGCGATCTCGAATTTCCCTGTATGGCGCTCAAAGGCTCCCGTAAAGGCTCCCTTTTCATAGCCGAAGAGCTCCGATTCGATCAGATTGTCGGGTATCGCCGAGCAGTTGACCGCGACAAAAAGGTGTCCCGAGCGCTTTGAACTGTTGTGGACCTGCCGGGCGACCAGCTCCTTGCCGACCCCGGTCTCGCCCTGGATAAGGATGGTGGAAGAGCTTCCCGCTATGTCATCGATCAGCTGCCTGAGCTCTTGGAGCTTTTCGCTTTTTCCGATCATCCTGTCCTTTGAGGACGGGCATGACTGCTTTAGAAAAAGGTTCTCTTTTTCGATCGAAGACCTTTCTATTGCCTTTGAAGAAAGGAGAGAGAGCTCCGTCAGGTCAAAGGGCTTGGTGATGTAATCATATGCGCCGTGCTTCATCGCCTCCACCGCTTTTTTGACCGCGTTGTCAGCGGTGATCATGATCACGTTGAGCGACGGGTCGATCTCTTTGATCTCTTTCAGGAGCTTGAGCCCGCTGGTGTCGGGGAGCCGCAGGTCAAGAAGGACAAGGTCGACCTTCTCTTTTATGACCTTTTTCAAGCCTTCGGAGCCGTTGGGGGCCTCTATCACCGCGTAATCGTCCTCAAGCCCCAGTTTCATAGAGGCCCGGAGATTTTTGTCGTCGTCGATGATGAGCAGTTTGGGTTTGCTCATTTCTTTTTTGCTTTCCTTTCGGCTGCGGAGGCGATCGACAACTTTTTTCTGTACTGCGAGACGGTCCTGCGCTTTATATCATAGCCTTTTTCCGACAGGGCCCTGCTGATATGGTCGTCGGAGACGGGAGAGCTCTTGTCCTCTTTATCTATAAGGTCCTTCACCATGTTCCTGAGCAGAGCGGAGGTCAAGCTGTAAACTTCTCTGGGGCAGAGCGACTTCAGGCTGATCACCCCCCGCGGCGTCTCGGCGTATTTTTCGGAAAGGGCGCGGCTCACGGTAGAGGGGTGAACGCCGAACTTTTCGGAGATGTCCTTTTGCATAAGAGGGGCCGGATGCTCCGCGGCTCCGGCAAGGTAATCTTTCTGGCGCTCAAATATCTCGGCCGCCATCTTTTCAAGCGTCTGCCGCCGCTTTTCAAGCTGCTCAAGAAGTTCGTTGGCTTTGTCGATCTTTTCTTTTATGTAAATTACGGTCTCCCTGTCCGTCTTGGGGTCTTTAAGCATCTTAAGATAATGGGGGCTCAGCTTCAGCTCGGGGCCGAACTTTGATTCGAGGTTCACCACGGTCATGCTGCCGCGCTCTATTTTTACAGAAAAAGAAGGAATGGCCGGAGTGGAGCACGAAGAAAATGCCGAACCGGGAGAAGGGTTCAGATTGTCCTTGATGAAGGCGATGATGTTTTCGGCTGCTTCTTCCGAGACCCTGAGCCCTGAGGAAAGCGCTTTAAGGTCTTTTGCCGCGATCTCGTCGATATGTTCGCGGACGGCTTTTTTCAGCAGATCCGACAGGCCCTTGTTCTCAAAAGCGTACGCTTCTATCTGAAGAAGAAGGCATTCCTTAAGATCTTCCGCCCCGACGCCGTCGGGCTCAAAGCTTTGCAGAGTCTTTATACCCTCGAGCACAGCCTCTTCGCCTGCTCCCGTTGCGGCCATTACTTTTTCGATGATGCTTTTTCTTTCCCTTAGATAGCCGCTTCCGTCAACGTGCTTGATGAGCTCTTCAACGACCTCTTTGTCTTCCTCATCCAGGTCGAGAAAGCCCGCCTGGGACAGAAGATGCTCGGCAAGGTCAACTCCTTTTTTAAGGTAATCCTCAAGCTCGGTCTCCCGTCCGCTGCTGCCGCCGGAAAGGCCCGGGTCCTTCAGCGGGGTGCCGCTGTGGAATTTCAGATATTCGATCATCGAATCGCGGCGCTCAAGCTCAAGCAGCGGATTTTCCTCGGCTTCGCGGGAGATCTTTTCTATGAGTCCGGCATATGGCAGGTTGAGCACATGGAGCATCTGAAGCATGCGGGGATTAAGCATCAGATTAATATCCAATGAAAGGTCCAGCGCCGTTGTCTGGTCAAGGCCTATCCGCATTGTTGCATCCCTCTATGTATCTGACGAAAAATCCGGGAATTTCAGTGATTTTATTATATACCAATAAAAAGTTATTTCAATGTTTGCTTGACTTGAAGTCTTTGAACGGACTACAATATATTCCGTGAGGATATTTCCTAAAGTATGGCCGGTCATTTTGGCCTTCCTTTTTGCCGCCGGGAGCAATTTTGCGATCGCCGCTTCAATGGTGGACCCGTCCATAATCGGCGTCGGCGCAAGGCCCCTGGGAATGGGAAAGGCCTTTATTGCTCTGGCCGACGACGCGAACGCGATCTTTTTAAATCCATCGGGCCTTACGCAGCTGAACAAATTGAATTTCACTTCGATGAGGGCTTCTTTGATCGGCGATGTGGATTATACCGTTCTGGGGCTTGCCATGCCGCTCCCGGCAGGATATTTCGGGGCCGGGTTCGTTACCTCCGGGATCAGCAGCATTCCGCTTACAAGATGGACCACGAGCAACGGGGTCAGCAGGCCCGAAGTGTATTCCAGCGTGGATTATTCCTCGAGCGTATTTCTTTTATCCTACGCCAACAGGCTGAGCTCCGTTTTCAGGAGCGAAAAACTGAAAAATGTCTCGTTCGGCGCCACCGTAAAATACTTTTTGCAGAGCTTTTCGCAGACAACGGGGGATCTTGACGGGGCGACCGGCAGCGGACTTGATCTGGACATAGGGCTGAGACTTTCGCCATTAAAATGGCTGGACCTCGGGTTCAGCGCCACAAACATCATCCCGTACAGCATGGGAGGCCGCTTTATCTGGAAAAAGAACGGTGTGGCTGAAGGCATCCCGGCTTACGTAAAAGGAGGGCTTGCGGCAAAAGTAACGAGGGACCTGACCGTTCTTTTTGACGCGGAAAAGAACATGAACTCGGATGTCCAGCCTGCGCTGCTGCACACGGGGGTCGAATGGAGGACCAACAAATATCTCGCGCTGCGCGCCGGGCTTGACCAGCAGGCAGCGGCAGGGTCCTCGGGAATGGGAGTTGAAACCAACCTGACCTTCGGCATCGGGTTTGAAATCGCTCCGGTAACGTTCGATTACGCTTACCACAAATACGGGGATATGTCCGAGAACACGACGCATTATTTTTCGATCAGCCTTGCGCCGGCAGCGGCGGGGCCGCGTCCGGTATCCCCCCCGCCAAAGACCGCGTTCGAGCAATATCACTCGAGTTCAGATTGAATGCGCCCAGGGTGATTCGAACACCCGACCTACTGTTTCGTAGACAGTCGCTCTATCCAGCTGAGCTATGGGCGCGCGGATTATTTTATGCGTTCCTTAACGCTCAAATAGATAGCGATGTTCGAGGCCTTAAGAAAGACGAAAAGGCCGGCCAATATCAGCCCCGATATCACGGACACAAAAAACGAGAAAATGCTCCATGACATCTGCGCTGCAGGCGAGAAAGCAGGGACCTCCACTGCCGCCATCTCCGCGAAGAGCCCGGAGGCGGTGCCGAGGAGCGCAAGGCTGAGTATGTTGGCCCCGAGGAACACGCCGAAAGCCGCGGCCGCGGCGAACGAGCCGACTATCAGGACAGGGATAAGGTACATCAGCACCTGCAGGGAAGCTTTTCTTGTCAGAGCGAAAAGCTTGTTCACCGAAGCGAGGGGGGAGGCCCCGTCCACGGTTATGATCTCAAAAAGAAGAAGCGCTCCGAACAGCAGAAATAACAGGATGAACGCGTTGAGAAGCATCACCGGAACTGTAAGCAGGGAAAGGACGATCTGCCCGGCGGCGAACTTTCCGGTCATGAAGATAACATATTCCGCCAGAAGGACGAGCGCCGGAGCTGCCAGCCAGATGACCGGTGACAGGACCAGGCTGAGGAAGTTCTTTTTTGAAAAATCCAGAGCGTCTTTGACGGATATCTTTTCTCCGGTGGTAAGCTCTTTATAGGCCATAATGCTGGTCCCGCCGCAGACGGCAACGATGATCAAGTAAAAATACAATGCCGCCGCCAGCTGGGCGGCCAGGGAGAGGGCAGAATTCCCGGAAGCACTTCCCAGCCATAACAAGAGCAGAGCTCCCGCAAAAGCGGCCGCTGCGCCGAGCAGAACAAAAACGGCCTTTCTAATGTCAAATGCGACCTCTATGCAGTCAAAAACCTCATTCGATCCTATTTTCATGATATTTCTCCTTCCCGCGTGATAAACAAATTATACAGGGCTTGTCAAGAAGATGCAAAACTCTCTGAAGCGCGCTATTTAAGTATTTCCATCACAAAATAGATCCTGCCGGCCTTCATGTCGTAAAGCTCGAACGTCATGGCCATGGCTTTCCCTTTTTGTATCTTGTACCCTTTTTTCTGTGCGGCCTTCATAAGGGCAGGATAGGCCTTCATGGGGCCGATCATGTAGGACAGCATATTCCTCAGCGGGAACTCCGCGACAAGGCAGGCCTTTTTCCGGATCGTCCAGACCTTATATTTATTCTTCAGCGCCGCAAGTTTTCCTTTGTCAGCCGGGTCGATGACGCTCCCGCAGTTGCTGCGCAGCTTTTCAGGCTTCACGGCCCTCGGGTCGTCGTAATATATGCCTATGCCCACGGTCGTTCTTATCCCGTCGGCTTCAAGAGAGGCATAGACCCTGTCAAACACTTTTCCGGTCTGGCTGTACGGCCCGATGAAAGGCTCATATACTAATGTATAGGGGCCCATGTCTTTTTCTGTAACTTTCGGGTCAATAAAGGCTCCCATGTAGGCAAGGAAGGCAAGGGCAAGAACAGCGATCAGAAAGGCGATGGTCAGAAACCATTTTACTATCTTCATAAATACCTCCTTATATTTTTCTAAAAATCGGAGAGGGGGAGATTTGAACTCCCGCTACGTCTTACGACGTACTAACGGTTTAGCAAACCGTCCTCTTAAGCCTCTTGAGTACCTCTCCAAGCTCACCTTTGGTTCGCTTATGAGGGAGAAGGGTCTCCCTCATCGCTCGCCAGAATAAATCTGGCTCGCTGCTCCCTCTCGTCATATTTCCAGATTATAAACTTTACCTCAACGCTCGGCGGAATAAATCCGCCTCGCTGCTCTCCCTCATTATATAACAAACAGGGCAGGTATTTGCAATGAAACTTTTGTGCGGGGACCGTTTTACTGCGCTTGACACCCCTATATAGTTTGCTATATACTTTGATATATGACAAGCCTTAACTATATAACGCAATTAAACGAAATACTGGATAAAACAAATATATCACAGTCTGCTTTGGCATCTGAGCTCGGGGTCACTTTTGCCGCGCTTAACAGGTGGTTAAATAAAAAGGCAGTCCCCCGTTTTTCCGCGCAGAAGAACATAGATGCTCTTTATAAAGAAAAGGTCGGCATAGCGCCTGTTCCGGCAAGTGAATTAAGAGAGCTAATAGGCAGGGTAAATGAACAGAAGAAGAAATTAAAAAGATGTAAGAATCTGATCAGATCCATTCAAAAGATAAGAGACGATATCCTGCTTGAATTAACATATAATTCAAATGCCATTGAAGGGAGCACTCTGACAAAGAAACAGACTGATACGATAATCTTTGATAAAGGGCATATTGCCGACAAGTCATTAGTTGAACACCTGGAGGCAACTAATCATGCCTCAGCCCTTAATATGGTATTTGACGGGGAAATAGAGAACCCTGTTAATGAAGATACCATCAAGATCATTCATAGGGTCATGATGCAGGGTATCAGAAGCGATGCGGGTAAATATTCCAAACATCACAGGTCGATAAGAGGCGTAACACTTGCATTGCCCGGACCTGAAGATATTGAAGAAGAGATGAGATCGGTGATCAATGCCGCAAAGAAACGCAGCGGTACTGTTATTGAGAAAGTAGCCGCTTTCCATGCTGATTTTGAGGCTGTCCATCCTTTTGGGGACGGCAACGGACGGGTCGGGCGGATCCTTGCTATTATGCAGCTTCTTGATGCGGGATATGCTCCCTGCATAATTGAAAACAACAGGAAAGCGGATTATTACGAGGCGCTTGAATTTGCACAGAAGAGGTCGCTGTCACATCTTGTTAAGTTTATTGCGGAAAGTGTGTTGGCGGGATACAGGATTATCAGGAAACATCACAAAAGTTAGCGCTTTTTCAGTTATGCTTTTATTTTTGATCAATAGACAGCCAACCTTTTTATAGCTTCACAACCGTTTGTTGCTCAGCCGATTCATACATCGCCAGGATCACCCTGACGGTCCTCATCGCGCTTTCGCCGGAGACGACGGGCGGCCTTTTGTCCAGGATAGATCTTGCGAAATCGTCTAGATTTCTGGCGAACAGGTCGATTATATCTTCCTGCGGGGTTTCAAGCGAGATACTTCCTTTTTCTCCGGTTACCGTAACAAGATGCTTTTCATCGGCAATTGCCTGCATATGGTCGAACGCGGAACCCGGTGAAGGATACATGCTGCTCCAGGCCCGGATGGTCCCTGTTATGGCCGCGGCCGCTCCGCTTTTGAACAATATCGTCGCGGCTCCGGTGTGTTCGACCTTGACGGAGGAAGGCAGCCCGCCTCCCTTTGCAATGACCGCGGAAACACTGACAGGCTCGCCAAGAAGATAGATGACCAGATCTATCGCATGGATCGCCTGCACCATAAGGACCCCGCCCCCCGCTTCTTCGTATGTGCTGCGGCCCGGGACCTGCCAGTAATTTGTATCCCTCCACCAGTTGGTAGCGCTGGTCGCAAGAAGAACTCTGCCCAGGTTTGATCTTTGTATGTTTTCCGACGCTTCTTGGACCCTGTTCATAAAACGATGCTGAAATATTCCGCCGAGGACTTTCCCTGAGCTTTTGAAGGCCAGGTCCATGTTATAGTAGTCTTCCCGGCTCAGAGCAAATGGTTTTTCGCAGATGCAGTGCTTTCCGGCATGGCCTGCTGCCATAACGATCACAGCGTGGGCCCTGGTGGACGCGGCAACGTCTATAATGTCGATCTCCGGGTCCGAAAGGGCGCCGTCAAGGCTGTACAATGCTTTGACCCGGTGTGCTGAGGCCAGGCTGTCCGCAAGAGATCGGTTCGTGTCCACGACAGCGGCAAGCCGCACATTGGGACAGCGCTGATAGGCTTTTGCGTGAAGCGCACCGATCCCCCCGCAGCCGATAACGGCCGCTTTAAGCATAAATTACTCCCTACCTTAAATTTGCAGAAAGCAGGAACCTATCAAAATTTCCTCCCAGCAGGGCCGCAACGTCGCGTTCTATCATGGCTTCCGATAACGGGAATTCCTTCGGCAGGCTTTCATACTGTGCGGTAAGCACATCGGTCAGGACCTGGCGGGAATGCGCCCATTTGTAAATTAGCTGATCAAGTACCCTGGCATCGGAGTGCTGGGGAACAAAAGTAGCGCCCAGAAGTTCCATTCTTAAGGTCGTTATTCTTGCGATCTCCGCGGGAGTGTTGAGGAACCACCAGCAGCCGAAAGGCATCAGGTTGGGGAACTTGCGCGCGGCAACAGCCAGCTCTCTCTGATTGGTGTCAGAGAGCAGGGTGACAAAGAACCTGTTCCCGGGATTTTCGGCGCACAGCCTTTCTACGGCTTCGACGGAGCACTGCCCGACACCGTCGCCTGCAAGGCCCAGTAGCGGATTGACCCCTCTTTTGACGCCTATCATGAGGGCAAGGGGCAGGCCTGCGTCCCGGGCGACGGGGAGCACCGCCTTGTCAAGCACTGCCTTGATATGGGCATTGTCTGTTCCGGTTGCTTTCGAGGCCTTGTCATTGCTGTAATTAAAATCAGGAGGGAGCGAGGCGGCCATATAGACCGGGGACATTAGTTTGATCCAGCTCCTCAGGAATCTGCTTATTCGCACTGTATCGTTAATGTGAAAGCCAAAGGTACTTAAGGTTATATTTTCGGCTTTAGGGCTGAAAAGCTGGTCCACCCGAAGGGCGCTCCAGAACTGCTCGTCAGAGCAGCTGCCTTTTTGCCAAACGGCCCTTTCATCGTCAACGAACGGATCGTTGGTCATCACTACGCGGTTGATGCCGGCCAGTTGAAAGACGGTCTTCACATGTTCTTGATAGGGGATACTTCCGAGAGCTTTTCTGTAATCCGTGAGGTCCGGCTTTCCCGGCTCCTGTCCCAGAAGCGCCAGAGCGGTCAGAACGCCCCTGCAGGCCTCAGATGCCGGGGTGTGTTCCACGAATAAAGTATTGTAAATAACGTCCGCCTGCTCCGGGACACCCAGACCGTTGAACTCTTCAACTATCCTTTTGGGAGGATGACCGGGCCGGTCCAGCTGCGCCTGTCTGAAATATTCCGCCTGAAGATAATGGTAGGTCAAAAGGTCGTCGACCCCCCATTTATTCAATTTTCCGAATGCAGGCGTGAACAGGTGCGTATGCATGTCCAGAACGGGCCGAGCGTTCACCTTCAGTTCGACCGCCTTTTTAATCCCATTCGGGAAGCGCCTTGTCGAGATCATCTGTGTGTTCATTGTCTTCTCCTTTTTCAATGTTTTTGCCGTACATTTCCATATCGAACGTATTTTTTGGGAATTTCACAGATTTTTGAAATCACGCGACAAATCCGACGATATAAAAGCAGGAGAAGATACCATGACGGTCATAATCAATAAGGGATTTTATAACAGATTGTGTATAAAGGGCGGGGTCATCCAAAGAGCGGACCATGCCACTGTTAAGGGCATGAAGAACGGCGAGATCAGGGACTATGTGAACCTTGGAAGGAACGTCAGGGCAATGCACGATAAGGGCATTGGTACCCTGGGCTATTTTATCGGGAATATTGACGCCAACGGAGATGTCTGCTTCAGCACAACAGAGGAGCACCAGATGATAGGTCTTGAGGATATCGGCGAAAGCGACGGTTTCACGAGGTTTGATATTGCGGCCAGTGATATCCTTCGGGTTTTTGATAGGATCGACCCCCGAAGCTGGAAGCATGTTTCAGAACAGTTTGCCTTAGGATACAGCGGTAGAAATTTGGAGCTTCCGACAGAACCCCGATCAAAAGGCCCGTTCGAACAGTACCGCTACTATTGCATCGTAGCAGCTTTTATCGCGAGCAAGGGACAAAACCTTCAGTTCTTCAGTCCGAAACAGGTCGATCTTTTACGGTTCAGGTTCTCACATTATCCGGTACAAAGGGCCGTTCAAAAAGCAGAACAACCTGTTGATGATCTTTTCCCTCTGGAGCTTTTAAGAGAGGCTTTGCCGGGCCATTTTCCGTTCCTGCCGGCGGTGACGTCGAATTCAGTAGAGCTATTTTTAAAGGATGGCACAATATTGATGCAGTTCAAGTTCAACGAAAAAGGGTCTGAAGGCGATTATTCAAACGTGAAAAGGTCTGCGGAAGAAGCGGCTTTTTTAGACAAGATCAGAAATAAACTCGTTCATGTGCCGTACGGCAATTTTATGATACATCCCGGTCTCCGGGGTAAAGGTATAGCGCGCGCCTGGTTCATCGAATATCTGGAGCCGTATTTCATCAGTAGAGGATATTTAGGGATACAGATATGCCAGGAATGCATGTCCAATGCGGAAAATTCTGCCTTCTGGAGCAGGGTCGGAATGAGCGATCTGCAGGAAGTATATTATGAGGGAAGCGGGGATTACGGGCACTTTGAGTTTATGTTCTTCCCTCGTTTTGTCAGAACGGTCGATTAGATCAAGCCGGATAAAAACCATGTGAAATTTCACAAAAAATGCGTCGATACTAAAACAGCCTGAATATTAAGGAGGTCAACAATGGCAGTTGCAATAAACAGAGGCGAGGCAGGACGGCTAATGGTTTCCGATGGAAAACTTTCCAGGCAGGCACCCGGCGCGGGGCGGCCTTTGAAAAGACCGGAAACGGTCGATATGGTAAATCTTGGAAAGAATCTAAGGGCTTTTCATGATAGAGGTTTAGGCGAACTGAGCTTTTCATGGGAGACCGGTGTTACTCCGGCCGGCGACATTGTCCTTACAAGACATCAGGAGCACGGGCTCATCGGATTGAAAGATGTGTGCCCAAAAGACGGATTTACGGTGAGGGACGTGATCTTCAGGGACCTGTTGTTACTTCTTGGTCAGGTCCCCAGCAAGGTTAAGGATATGGAAAGCGCTTGCGCTTTTGCCGGCGGCTACCTTGGCCGCAACGTTGCCATTGGTGAAAGCGAAAATGTTGATCCGGACAATCTGTTGTCCGTGATGTTTGTTCTGGCCGGAATAGTGCCTCTCCCGTCCAGTTATTATGCCGGCGGCACGACCGATGTAAGAAGAGTCCTTCCTGATATCGATCTGCTGAAGTTCAGGTTTGCCCATTATCCGGTGCAAACGGATGTACAAAACGACTGGGTACCTGAAATGTCCCAGATATTCCCATTGCAGTCGATCACAAGCGCGGATCCCGGGATCACAGGTTTTTGTCCGGACATAAAAGACGGTAAGTTCCGGCTTTTCACGAAAACAAATCCAAGAATACTTCTTTTGGCTTTTGAATTTCAAAAAGGGGCCGAACACAAACATCCGGTTTCGCCTTTGGACCCGGATGTAAGGAGCTTTCTGGATAGGGTCCTCGGTTCTGTGGCCTCTGTTCCCAACGGAAATATATTTGTCTCTCCGCACTTGAGAGGGAGGGGAATCGCAGGCAAATGGTATTTTCATTATATTGAGCCGTATCTTTTGCGAAGCGGTTTCCTTGGGGTCCAGATAAAACGGACAGAAATGGTGCTGGATAGTTGCACGGCTTTTTGGAGAGGAGCGGGCATCGGAGAACTTGAAGAAAACTTTGATTCAGCGGATGAAACAGGAGTATATTCGTACATGTTCTTCCCCCGGCTTTCAATGGAAATTAAATAGCCCGGCCCTTATCTTTATATCAATAAAGACCGGATATTTATTGCTATAATCAATCCAGATATGAAAACCTACATCGTCAGCCTCGGCTGCCCCAAGAACCTCACGGATTCGGAGGCCATAATGGGGCAGATCGTGTCTTCGGGAGGGGAGATAACGCTTGATCCCAAAGAAGCAGATACGATAATCGTAAATACCTGCGCTTTTTTAAAAGAAGCCCGCGACGAGTCGGTTAGGGTGATCAATGAGATGGCGGAGTGGAAGAATAAGGGCAGGTGCAAAAAGCTTTATGTGGCGGGGTGTTTGACGAAAGGGGCTGGGGGCTGGGGACTAGGGACTGGGGCCGATGGAGTAATAGACAGCATAAAATTATATAATTCAAGCTTGCCGAGGATAAAGGCGACTAGGCCCTGGACGGCGTATGTGAAGATCTCGGAAGGGTGCGACAACAGCTGCTCTTACTGCCTTATCCCGAGCATCAGGGGGAGCTTGAGGACGCGGAGCATCCCCGACATTTTAAAAGAGGTCAAATCCCTTGCGGACAGAGGAGTGAAAGAGATCATCTGTGTCGCGCAGGATACGACGGCCTTCCCGCATTTTCCCGAACTGTTAAAAAGAACGGCAAAAATAAAAGGCGTCAGATGGATCAGGATAATGTACGCGCATCCGGAGCATGTAACGGAAAGCCTGACAGCCGTTATGGCAAAAGAGGGGAAGGTCCTCAAATATATCGATCTTCCTATGCAGCATTGCAGCGATAAGATTCTGAGGTCGATGAACAGAAGATACTCAAAAAATGACCTTGTATCTCTGATAAAAAAACTCCGCAATAAAGTCCCGGGCATATGTATACGGACAACTTTTATCGCCGGCTTCCCCGGGGAGACGGAAAAGGACTTTAAGGAGCTTTGTGATTTTGTCAAGGAGATGAAATTTGACAGGGTGGGGGTTTTTCCTTACAGCAGGGAAGAGGGGACGTCGGCGGCAAAGATGAAAGGCCAGGTTTCGGAAAGGGTCAAAAAATTAAGGGCAGCAAAGCTCATGAAATTGCAGGAGGGGATATCAAAGCGGATGAATAAAGGTTTCATCGGAAAGAGAATGGAAGTGCTTGTTGAGGGAAGAAAAGGAAATAACTTGATCGGCAGGACCTACCGCGACGCGCCGGAGATTGATGGAAAAGTGCTTATCAAAGGGTCCGGGGCAAAAGAAGGAGAGATAGCTATAGTAAAGATAGAAAGAGCGGGAGTTCATGATCTGATAGGGGCGTATTGCCCGCCTGCCGGACGGGCAGGCAATACGCCCGTACATGGTAAAGTGCATGATCAGATCGCGGAAGTCAAATAATGCCCTGAAATCCCGGCCTTAAAATACCGATATATATTTAGAGGGGATAATGGGCGGAACTTCAATAAGTACAAGTGCTGTTTACAGGGCCTACCGCGCGGCTCCGGCGGCGATGTCCGCGACGCGGTTAAGGCTGTCAAATGCCGAAGCTCCTGCCGGAGAATGCGGAATGCCGAATGAAAGGCCTTTTTTCTCGGACTATGCATATGGCGATTCCTGGAAAGTTGTAAGGGACCGCAAACATGCCGGAGAAATGAAGGACCTCTTTCACTGGGCGATCTACAGGGACAATGAGAGGGGCTTCAGCGCCGATCATGACGGAGTGATACAACATCTTACACTTTATCCGAGTGATATCCAGGCCGAGCTCTCACGCCTTAAAGAAAAATTCGGAAGACTGAATATATTTGATGTCGGCTGCGGCAAAGGCTATGGGCTTTTTGATCTTGTTGATTTTGCCGCGGATACCGGCGTCTTGGCAAATGGAATAGGAATAGACATTTTCCCTTATACTTATCCCGAAGAGCCGGTATGGTTCACGAAAGAAGCCGACCAAAGCAGAAAACAAAGATATCCGGTTGAAAAAGCCATGGCCTTATTTTCTTCCTATATGGAACAGGGGAAATTAAAGTTCATGACCTCTCCGGCTGAAGAAATGCCTCTGGACAGCGAATTCGCGCATTTTTTGTACAGCGGCCAGTGTTTCAGGTATTCTCTGGACCCGATGAGATTTTTGGAAGAGGTCTACAGGGTCCTTGCGCCTGGAGGGGTCGCTTTTATCCAGCTGAACGGAGGAAGCTTTTTGTACCGTGAAGGTCCGGCAGGCAGGCCCAGGCAGATGAGAATATACGATATCTATGTGAAAAGAATATGGGCTGATCTCGGAGTGAAGCTGGATCTTTTATGCTACGCGGGGTACGGCGGAGGGCCTGATGTTCTTAAGATGGAAAAACCCGCAAGCGGGCATGGGCTATTTACGGGACTGCATCTGGTTGGATCAGGGAAGCTGTTGTCCGGGGGACTAGAGCTTGACCGTCCTTTATATGAATACCATGATATGCCCGAAGGACTTCGAGGAATAAGACAGCCGGAAAGACAGGCCTATGACGGGATAAAAGAATCCGTAGATCCCTGTCCTGATGACGAGGATGAGGATGACGCGAGGGCCCATCGGTCCGGCGGGTTGCGGGAATAAAGCTTATAGCCGCGCCGGGACATGCTATACTTTTCTTGAAATGTCAAACCTCTCAAAAGCATTTAAGCAAAATAAAGCACTTATAGCGTTCATCATGGCGGGCGACCCGTCGCTTTCCGCTACGGAAAAGCTTGTCCTTGAACTGGAAAAGAGCGGGGCGGACATCATAGAGATCGGCATCCCTTTTTCGGATTCAATAGCTGACGGCCCGGTCATAGTTGAAGCGGCCGGCCGCGCGATAAAAAAAGGCGTTTCCGCAGCCGATGTGCTCAGGTTAGTGAAGAAGATCAGAAAAAGTTCAAATATCCCGATAGTCCTTATGACAAGCTATAATATCGTCTTTTCGTACGGGACGGGAAAGTTCATGGCTGATTGTTCAAGGGCGGGAGTGGATGGTCTTATCTTACCCGACCTGCCTATTGAGAAAGAAATGGACCTGAAGGGCAAAGGAGTTGACCATATATTCCTGGTCGCTCCGAACACTTCAAACGACAGGATCAAAAAGATATCTAAACTTTCCAAAGGGTTTATTTATCTTGTTTCTTTGACCGGGACAACGGGAATAAGAAAAGAACTTTCTTCTTCGGTAAAGGAGAACGTCAAGAAAATAAGAAAATACTCCAAAACGCCCATCGCTGTCGGCTTCGGCATCTCAAATCCCGAGCAGGCCAGAGAAGCTTCCAAATACGCGGACGGAGTGATAGTGGGATCTGCGATAGTGAAGATGGTCCATGAAAAGATAAGTAAAGTCCCGATGTTCGTTAAAGGCTTAAAGCGAGCAATCAGCTGATAAAACCCTAAACTCTAAATTCTAAACCCTAAACAAGTTCAAAACTCAAAATCCAAAATCAGAGATATTTTAAATTTAATATTTGAATTTATTTAGAGTTTAGGGTTTGGGGTTTAGAGTTTGACGTCTATCTGTACTTATTTATTTCATCCCTCAACTTTTTAGCGGCTTGTTTTGGATTGTCCGCATAGATTATCCCTCTTGAAGAGTTTATTATCGCTCTGTTCTTGTCCTTTGCAGCGCCGTATTTCACGGAAAGTTCCAGGTCCCCGCCCTGCGCGCCGACGCCGGGGATCAGGATCGGCATGTCGCCGGCGATGCCGCGTATCTCTTTCAGCTCATCGGCATTGGTCGCGCCGACCACCAGCCCGCAGTTGCCGTAGATGTTCCATTCTTTAGCGTGGAGCGCCACATGTTTGTAGAGGGGGACCGGCTCGCTGCCGCATTTCTGAAAATCTTTATAGCCCGCGTTAGATGTGAGACAGAGGATGAATATCCCTTTTTCCCTGTACTCGATGAAAGGCTTCACCGAATCATAGCCCATATAGGGATTTATCGTGGCCGCGTCGGCCTTGAAGATCTCAAAGACGCTCTTGGCATAGGCCTGCGCCGTGTGGCCCACATCGCCGCGCTTTGCGTCAAGTATAACGGGTATGCTGTCGGGTATGTATTCGATCGTCTTGATAAGGGCCTGGAGGCCGTAGATGCCGTACATCTCGTAAAAGGCGATATTGGGCTTGTACGCGCAGACAAAGTCTCTGGTCTCATCGACTATGTTTTTGTTGAAAGAAAAGATGGGGTCTTCTTTTGAAAGATAGTCCTGGGGAAGGCGGCTAAGGTCGATATCAAGTCCCACGCAGAGGAGGCTGTTGTTCTTTTCGCAGATAGCGTCAAGCTGATTGAGAAAGTCCATTATTTTGGTTGGAGAGCTGTTCTTTCAGGTCATCGCTCACTGTGTCTCCGATAGTTATCTTGGGCCCGTTATTGTTGGACGACTGAGCCTGCCTGAGGCGCTCTTTTTCCTCCGCGATCTCGACCTCGCGGATCGAAAGGCCGATCTTCTGCTCGTCGGGCGAGATCCGCAGCACCCTGGCTTTTACGGTATCTCCGATCTTAACAGTGTCCTGGGGATTGACGCCCTGCTTTGAGGTGAGCTCGGTATTGTGGATCAGGCCTTCGATGCCTTCCTCGATCTCGACAAAGGCGCCGAACTTGGCAAAACGCAGTATCTTGACACTCACGTCCTGTCCCGGCCTGTATTTATCGCCGACGGACGCCCACGGATCGGGAAGGAGCTGTTTTATGCCGAGAGAAAGTTTTTTTGCCAGGCGGTCAACGCCGATCACAAAAACATCCACTTCCTGTCCCGGGGAAAGGACCTTTGCCGGGTCATCGATCCTTTTCCACGAGATATCGTTCACATGCACCAGGCCCTCGATGCCGTTCACGTTGACGAACGCGCCGAATTTCTTGATGTTTGAAACATTGCCTTTTAAGACCTGTCCTACCTCGATCTGGTCGAACAGCTTATCCCTGTCAAGCTTTTGCTTTTCCTGGTTGCCCAGGCGGTGCGACAGGATGACCTTGCTGTGGCGCCTGTCTATCTCTATGACCTTGACCGGCACCGTCTGCCCAACAAAATCTGACAAAGGCATGTCGGGCCTTTTATATACCTGGGACGCGGGTATGAAGGCCCTTATCCCGCAGTAGTCCGCGACCAGGCCCCCTCCGACGGCGGAAGTTACTTTCACTTCTACCGCGCGCTTGAACTTGAAGGAATCGTACAGGGTCCTCCACTTGATCTCGCCTTCGGCTTTTTTTAGCGAAAGAAGGACGTAGCCTTCTTTGGTGGAGACCGCTTCTATCAGGACATCGATCTTATCTCCGACGTTAAGCTGCTTTTCGCCGATCTCATGGCTCGGGATGAGGCCGTCGGATTTGTAATGTATGTCCACAAGGACGCCCGAAGGATCTATCTTAACGACGGTGCCTTTTACGATGTCGCCGCTGTTGTAGGTCTTGAACGTGCTGTCATAGCGGTCTTTTGTAGGGTCGGACGGGACCTGGGGCTTTGCCTGGACGGGCCCTTCTTTTTGCGGGGCAGCGGGTTTTGGCGCTTCGGGTTTTAACGCTTCGGGCTTCAGCGTGATAGGCGTGGCCGCGAAGGGGCTTTCTTTCTGCGATGCCGCGGGCTTTTCTTTTGTCTTTGATTCGCTGAGAGTTTCCGCGATCAGGGCGTCAAGCTCGCTTAAGCCCTCGCGGGAGCTGAGAGCTCCGATCGAGGTCCCTTCAAGCTCCGGAGGCGTCTGGTTATTCGCGTTGTCCTGCTGTTCGTTCATGATAATATTTCTATTTTTAGAATACCATAACGAGGCGCGATTTTCAAATTATGGAAATTTAGCCAAAAAACCTCTTGACAACAGCTGACGTTGGTCTACAATAATTTTTGTAGACAAATTTATATATAAGGAGTGTCAAGGCAAGTTGAAAAAAGATAAAGTCCAGTACGGTTTTGGTCCGCACCTCATGATTGACTGCTACGGCTGCAACAAAGAAAAGCTCTCCGACATGGACATGATATTTGACACCCTCGACAAGTTTCCCGAAAAGATCGGCATGACCAAAATAATGCCGCCGTATGTTTTTAAGTACCAGGGCGTGGTCCCCGAGGATTACGGGATCTCAGGCGTGGTCCTTATCGCCGAAAGCCACATAACGATCCACACTTTCCCCGAAAAGCAGCACGCGTTCATAGATATTTTTTCGTGCAAGGATTTTGACACGGCACCTGCCACGGCCCATATGATAGACCTTTTTGAGGCGGCAAATTATGATGTCCAGCTCTCCTCTCGCGGGATGGAGTTCCCCAGGAACATCCAGAAGGCGGCGGAGATAGTCTCAAAAGAGCGCCGCGACGTGAAGCAGGTCCAGCCCAGAGTCTATAATTGAAAAAGTTCCTCGATATAGAACCTGAGTTCAGCTCATACGCCTCTTCCAAGTTCATCATTATTCCAGCTCCTTATGAAGCCACGACCACGTACGGCAAAGGCACAAAGAACGGCCCGTCGGCAATTTTGAATGCCTCTCAGATAGTCGAGGATTATGACATTGAGCTGGGCTTTGAGCCGTACAAAAAGTCCGGGATAAATGTCGTTCCTGACCTGAAGCTTTCAAAAGACCCTCACGGCGAAGTGTACAGGGCCGTGAAAAAAGTTCTGGCGGACAAAAAGCTCCCCGTGCTTCTCGGCGGAGAACACTCCATCAGTCTTGGCGCGGTAAAAGCGGCAAAAGAAGTTTTCCGCGACCTGTCGGTCCTCCAGTTCGACGCGCATGCCGACCTTCGCGACTCTTATCATGGTTCAAACAATAATCACGCGTGCATCATGAGAAGGGTGAGGGAAATATGCCCCGCTGTGCAGGTGGGGATCAGGAGCCAGGATATTGAGGAGACTGAGGAGATCAGGAGATCCGGGATAGGGAACAATATCTTTTATGCCCATCAGTGGGACAGCTCAAAGCTGCTTTTACTGGTCCAGCAGTTGTCTGATAATGTATATATCACTTTTGATGTCGACGCTTTTGATCCTTCGATAATGCCGGCAACGGGGACGCCCGAGCCCGGAGGGCTGGGCTGGTATCAGGTCCTGGATATTTTAAAGACCGTCATCTCAACCAAAAATATTGTCGGGTTCGATATGACGGAGCTTTCGCCGAAGCCGAATCTTCATTTTTGTGAATATACTATTGCCAAGCTGATCTACAAGATCATGGGATACATTTCCGGCAAAGAATAATTTTCTTTTACTTCTTTTCCGGCGGCTCGGGGATGGGATCAGGCTGAAGGTCCTTGACCTGGCCCCACATAAGGCCTATGAGCGTCTCTTGTTCCTCATCGAACATTTCCAGCTGCATAAGTATCGGCAAAATATCTTTGGCCGCTCCAGCGTCAAGGTACAGGCCGGCTCTCCCTACCCTGTCGGTGCGAAGTATCGTCCCCGGTACGTGAGCCGATACTTCATCGAAGACCATCTTACGCGCGGCTGAGGCTTTGTTCACTGATTTTGCGGCGCAGGACCAGTAATCGATCCCATACCAGTAATTATTGGTCAGTGCAGGGATAGTCAAGGTATACGCCATCGGGACATCTTCGATCCTCGCAAAATGACCTTCTAGCACCTGCTGCCATTTTGCCTCATATGCTATCTCCAGCTTCTTTACAAGGACGGGATCGTTAAAATCAGCCAAAGGAGGGTCGTTAAAAGCTATGTGGGCATTAACCCTGCCTATTCCGCCCTGACCTATCATCGGTCCGACCTCTATAAGTCTTTGCGCATATTCCCTCGGAGTGAAGCCCTGCCTGTCGGTAAGCATCTGAAAAATGACTCTCGGGTCCAGCCTGGTCCCGGCCATAAATAGCGGGGCCCAGTAATGCCTGTTCTGGTACCATCTGAAGCTTCTTTTATCAGAGGCGCTCATCCCGTCATATTCGTCCATCTGGAACATTCCTGTTGCTTTTTCCCAGGGGATATCGGTCCTTAAGGTTATGTTTGCCGCAAACTCATCCTGGGACGGGGCGGAGGCAAGTATCCCTCCCCAGTAGTTGTGTTTTTGTACCGCTCTTCTTATTTCCTCGGCAAGAACAGGGACCCCGATCCCTGCCGATAGTTCAGGGGTCTGGGCAATATAGACCTCAAGCCTGTCGGTCCTGAAGGCAACTATGCCTTTTGCGGGCGGCTTGAGCGGGGACAGTGTCGCATTTCCGACTCTCATCGTTGTCATTTTCAATTCCCTCCTTGTCCGGCTAATTTATTTTTGAGGTCTTTTGCTGCAGCTATGTAATATCCCTCGGCCATCACGTGCCCTTTGGCAGAGGGACAATCGGCCAGATGTCCAAAGGCAAGCGGATCAAGGCCGGAAACAAGCTCTCTCCCGGCCTCGGCCAGGGCCATCTGAGCATAATAGTCTGCCGGATGCTCAGCCCTGAAGCCCTCGTCAGCATACCGGAAGAGAAGAGCGTTCACTGCGGGGATCCCTGTGAACCAGGGAGAAGGCGCTCCCGCCAGCAATACGGGATGTCCCTGGCGCTTTGCGATGGGCTTTAGAACATTCATGGCGATTTCAAGGGTTGCCTTATGGTCCCAATTCATGTCCCACTCAAGAGGAACGAGGGCAAGCTCCACCTCGCCGGTCCAGGCGTTCACCGCTTCTCTGACAGCCGCTATATCTTCGTCCAGTACAAGACGCCTTCCTTTGTCGGGACCGTCGGGCTTTCTTCTGTCATAAAATCCTAGGTTAAGGAGCCTTGCTGCGTCGACCCCGAGCAGATTGTCAGAAGCAGCCAGTTCCGCCGCCCTTATCCTGAGCTTTGCCGCCATCAGGTTCCCTTTTTCCTGCGGCAGCAGGCGGTCCCCGGCAAAGCTGTCAAGAACGCCCATGTGGCCGGAAGTGAGCACCAGGTCAAAGACCCTCCACTCGAGGCGCTTGAGTAAGAGGGCAAGCGCTCCGGAGGGGATCTGAAGATCGTCCGCATGCGGGCTGAAAGAAACAGCTGTGGGGTGTTTTTTATCTCCAAATACGTTCTTTATTACTGCCGGAAGATTGTACCTTATGTGCGGTCCGAAAGGCACCGCGCTTCCATCGGGCCGGAGAAGAGCCAGAGGGAATCTCTCGGCATACTGAAAAGGCGCCTTTGGGCCCTCCTCTGCGGCCACTGAGAGCGCCATGTTCCGCTGGACCTCATCAAAGTGCACCCTTGAGACCTGCGACCTGCAGGCAAGGAGCGCCTGCAATTTTGTCTGCGCGTCCGCTGTCCCGTAGAAGAGGACATAATTAAAAAGAGAGGCAACGGCCGCGCTGTTCACGGGATGAATAAAAACCGTTTCAGGCCTGGCGCTGTCGACCGCCCTCCGGTAGAGTTCCAGTGAAAATGTGCTCTCCGGATAAGGACGCGAAATGACAACCACGTCGGCCCATTGAGAATAACAATATATCTCCTGCAGTATTTCTTTTGAATCCGTGAAAGGAGAACAAAAGGGATAGGATAATGTGCGATGTAAGTCCTCCGGACGTCCGCTGCCAAGCCATTCGTTAAGACCGAAGTGTCTGAAATTAATTGGCTGCTTTTCTCTGCCGGTAAATCTGATCACGGCCGACTTGAATGGTTCCGAAGGCCGGTTAAGGACATTCAACCGGGGCTTATCCCCCAGGCCCCAGCGCCGGTTCACCCCGTTTGCGAAGACGCTGATGCCTTTAGGCAGAAGACCCGCGACGTTTGCCATAAAAAAACTCCTCTAAAGGTGTATCGAAGGATAATTGCGGAAATTTCAGGGAAAATCAGGAAGATCAGAATTTTGCGATCGCGTCCCCAAGCCTTTTGAGCGACCGTTCTTTGCCTATCAGCTCCACCGTATCGAACATCGGCGGGGAATCAGAACGCCCTGTCAAGGCAACGCGGGCGGGATGGATGACCTTGCCGGCTTTTAGCCCCAGGTCAGATGCGAGGCCGCGGAAAACGGGCTCGATATTCTCTTTTGTGAACGGAGAAACTTTTTCAAGACCTTCCTTCAGCTTTACAAGTATGTCCGCGACCCCGGCTTCTTTTAAATGTTTCTGAACGGAGGCGTCATCGAATTTCACTTCATCGTTGAAGAGAAAATCGGAAAGTTCGACTATCTCATTTATCGTCTTCATCCGGTCCTGAAGGCAGACGATGATCTTTTTCAGATGTTCAAAGCCTTCTTTTGTCTTTATCATCTCGGAATATGAAGGATAGGCTTTTTCAAGAAAAGGCCTGGTCAAGTCGATAAGCCTTTCGGGAAGCGATTGTCTTATATAGTGCGCGTTAAGCCAGTTTAGCTTGTCCATATCAAAGACCGCCGAGGTCTTGTTCACTTTTTCAATATCAAAAAAGTCGATCAGCTCCTGAAAAGAAAATATCTCCTGGTCCCCGTGGCCCCAGCCGAGCCGCGCAAGATAATTGATCATCGCTTCGGGAAGATAGCCCAGAACTTTGTAATCTATCACGGATGTTGCTCCGTGCCTTTTGCTGAGCCTGGCCTTATCTTTTCCCATTATCATCGGGATGTGGGCGAACTGCGGGAGCTCAAAACCAAGCGCATTGTAGAGCAGTATCTGTCTGGGAGTGTTTGAAAGATGGTCGTCCCCGCGGATGACATGCGTCATCTCCATAAGGTGATCGTCCACCACGGCCGCGAAGTTGTAGGTCGGAAAGCCGTCGGACTTGTAGATAACAAAATCGTCGAGCACGCTGTTCTCAAAGACAACATCGCCGCGGATCATGTCCTTTACGACAGTTGTTCCGCCTTCAGGCAGTTTAAATCTTATTACGGGTTTGCGGCCTTCAGCTTTAAGCTTTAAGCTTTCAGCTTCGGTCAAACATCTGCATTTTCCGCTGTACCTGGGCGCTTCTTTCCTTGCTTCGGCTTCTTTTCTCTGCCGGGCCAGTTCGTCTGGCGTGCAGTAACACAGATAAGCTTTGCCTTCTTTCAGCAGTTTGTCGGCATATTCCTTATAAATGTCGAGTCTTTCAGTCTGATAGAAGGGCCCTTCATCCCAGTCCATGCCCAGCCATTCCATCCCGTCAAGGATTGCCTGAACAGCCTCTTTTGTGGAGCGTGCCTTGTCCGTATCCTCTATCCTTAGGATAAAGATTCCTTTGTTCTTCTTTGCGAAAAGCCAGTTGTAGAGCGCCGTCCGCGCCCCGCCGACGTGGAGATATCCCGTTGGGCTGGGGGCAAAGCGCACCCGGACCTTTTTATTTGAGGAAGACATGGTTATAGTATACAATAGATTAAAATGAAGATAAAACCGAAATCCGAAATAACTAAATCCGAACAATGTGTGCTTCGCACATATCACAATATTATTCTTTGTTCGGATTTCGGATTTCGGATTTTCGAATTTATATTGATAATCGTTTTAAGTATTATCCTTTTAAATTGTTCATTTGCCGAGACATATATAGAATCCGTCCTCAAGGATGGCTTTGGCGTCCGTCCCCTCGGCATGGGCGGCGCGTTCACCGCGGTCGCGGACGACAGCGATGCCGTCTTTTACAATCCCGCGGGCCTGGCGGACGTCGAGTCGCAATATAATCTGGGCTATCTTGATATGAACACCGATTACTATGATCTGAATAATTGTTACGCTCTTGCTACCAGCCAGGCGGGGTTTGCCAACTGGAACAGATGGGACAAGACCTTACAGAAGGTCTCGGTGACGGCCTTTTCTTTTGCCAGCAAGGGCGAGAACAAGATGTCGTGGGGCATTACCCTCAAGAATATTTCATGGACGCTGCCGGGTGACGAGAACAAGGGCTGGACCATGGACGCGGGGCTGAAAGCCCCCTTAAGCCCGGAGATCACGGGAGGCGTCCTTTTGCAGGACCTGGTGAAAAATACGGCCCCGGTCCCGACCACGGTCAGGCTGGGAGCGGCAATAATCCCCGTGGTCTCAAAAGACTCCGTGATAGCCGTTGACGCAGAGCTGAGGGACCTCAAATCAAGCAGCGGGACGACCGTAAAGATGCACTACGGCGCTGAATATAAACTGACCACCGGCCTGATCGTCAGGGGAGGGTGGGCCAACGAGCACTGGTCAGCCGGAGCGACAGTTCAGTTTCCCTATGTAGTTTTGGATTACGCCGTGATAATAAACAAAGACGCAAAGAACACGCAGATGTTCGGTTTCAGGGTCGGGGAGAAGTAAGGGGCCAGTTGTCAGGGTCCAGGGGCCAGAAAAAGACTCTATCTGCTTTCCTCAGTTACAACAATATATTTTATTCTTTCAGGAGTAATCATCTTAAGTTGAGTCTTTGCGATATTTTCTACCCTGTCGAGAGATTCTTTTTTTGCGGCCTCGGCGGCAAGGGACCTGTTGCCGCTGCGCAGAGCGGACAGTTCCTTCTTGAGCCCGTCAGCCTTATAGCCCACTGACGCGGTGTTAGCGTAGATCATGAGATGCACGATCGCGACAGAAAAACCCAGAGCGATGAACAGAACGACTTTGCTTTTCATCTAGACCCTTTCCGCGGCCCTTAATTTTGCGCTCCTGGACCTTGGATTCCTGCAAAGCTCCTCATCTCCGGGAGTCAGCGGCTTTTTTGTCAGGATCTTCAGCGCCCTTTTATGGCCGCAGGAGCAGACAGGCAGCCTTTTGTCGCAGATGCAGCCGGAAGCTTCCTCCCTGAAAAAGTTCTTGACTATCCTGTCCTCAAGGCTGTGATAAGATAATACAACAACATGGCCGCCTGTTTCAAGAAGGCGCAGTGAGCTTTCCAGCCCCTTTTTCAGGCTCTCAAGCTCTCCGTTCACCTCTATCCGCACTGCCTGGAACACGCGCACGACCGAGTCTATTTTGTTCTTGAACGGGACGGAGGCTCGCACAACATCGGCAAGTTCTTTTGTCGATTTCAGCGGCCTTGCTTTTATGATATTAACAGTGATCTTTTTAGCAAAGCGCTCTTCCCCGTATTCCTTTATCACTCTTACAAGAGCTTCTTCCGGGTAGGAATTGACGACGTCTTTTGCGGTGAAAGGCCTTCTTTTGTCCATCCTCATGTCAAGGGGCCCTTCCTTCATGAAACTGAAGCCTTTTTCGGGCGTGTCTATCTGAAATGAGGAAACGCCCAGATCGAACAACGCCCCGTTTATTTTGGAGATGTTCACGGAAAGAAGGGCCTTTTCGACATTGGAAAAGTCATCGTTGATGAAGATCGTATAGCCTTCAAACTCTTTAAGGTTCTTTTCGGCTTCATTTATCGCATCGGCATCCTTGTCGAGCAGGATAAGCTTTCCGCCGGGGACGATCTTTTTCAGTATCTCCCCGGAATGTCCGCCCGCTCCTGAGGTGGCATCAAGCCAGAAGCCTTCGGGGCGGGGGGCCAACAGTTCTATCGATTCTTTTAACAGGACGCTGGTATGATATGTCATGGCTTAGAGCTTTCCTGATTATATCTTGCTTGAATATGGCAAACAACTATTATATAGTTTTTATATGATACTTGACGACATAATAGCCGCCAAAAATGCCGAGATCGGGCTTAAGGACAGAGAACTTGACATCTCGAATTTCTTTGAGCTTATCGATGACCTGGGGCCGGTAAGGGATTTCAGGGGCGCCATATCAAGGCCCGTCTCTCTCATTGCCGAGGTAAAAAGGTCCTCCCCGTCGGCAGGGATCATCTGCGAAGAGTTTGACCCGCCGGATATCGCAAAAAAATATGAACTGGCGGGAGCGGCGGCCGTGTCGGTGCTCACCGATGAAAAGTTCTTCGGCGGCAGTATAGAAGACCTTGCCGCAGTTTCAAAGCGCATCGATATCCCGGTCCTCAGAAAGGATTTCATCATCGATGAATACCAGATATTCGAGGCGCGGGCGTACGGCGCCGACGCCGTTTTGCTGATAGCGGCGGTCTTGTCCGATGACCAGCTGGATTCTTTTTACAACATCGCGTCCGACCTGGGGATGGCAAGCCTGATAGAGGTGCATACGGAAGATGAGCTGAAAAGGGTCCTGGCGGCGATGGGCGCGGCCGGCCGCGGGAAAATGCCTGACAAATTGATCGTCGGCATAAACAACAGGGACCTGAATACTTTTGAGGTGGACCTTGATACTACGGCCGGATTAATGAAGCTGATACCCAAAAATAAAGGCATAGTTGTAGTTTCGGAAAGCGGGATCAGGACCGCGGAGGACGTCAGAAAGATAAAAAAAACGGGCGCCAGCGCCGTTCTGATCGGCGAGGCCCTCATGCGCTCCGGTAATATCGAAGGAACAATAGAAGAACTTCTCTCATGACAAAGGTCAAGATCTGCGGGATAACCAATTTAAAGGACGCTGTCACCGCGGCAAAGCTCGGCGCAGACGCGATAGGTTTCGTTTTTGCAAAAAGCCCGAGGCGCCTCACTCCCGAAAAAGCAAGGGAGATAGTGCTTAAGCTGCCGTGGAGGCTTGTAAGGATAGGGGTCTTTGTCAATGAAAAGCCGGAAAAGGTAAACAGGGTCGTCAGGGCCTGCGGGCTTGATCTTGTGCAGCTGCACGGGGATGAGACGCCTTCTTACTGCAAAAAGATAAAGTCAAGGGTGATAAAGGCCGTCAGGGTCAAAAGCGAAAAAGATCTTTCTAAAATAAAAAAATACCGGGTCGCCGCGATACTGTTGGACACTTATTCAAAAGATAAATACGGCGGCACGGGAAAGATGTTCGACTGGGGCCTGGCAAAAAAGGTGAAAGGGTCCAGAGTCCCTGTCATTTTGTCGGGAGGCCTTAACGAAAAGAACCTCCCGGAGGCGATCAAACAGGTCAGGCCGTATGCGGTGGATATTTCGAGCGGAGTGGAATCGTCTCCCGGGCGTAAAAATGCAAAAAAAATGAAAAAGGTCATTGAAATAGCAAAGCGCGGTTGTATAATGTAAGGGCGTATTGCCCGCCTGCCGCCTGCCTGCCGGCAAGGCAGGGACGGGCAGGCAATACGCCCCAACGATGTAGGAGCTCAATATTTTGAGCCCCGGCGGAAAAATAAATGAAACCAGACAGCCAACCCGATCCAAATAAGAAAAAAGACCTCCAGTTCATCGTGAACGACGGCATCATCTACGCAAAAAAAGACATCATGAACCTTCTCTGGGACCTCGGCTTTGTTACCTATTATGAAGTGGAGGGCGAGAGGGTCCTTCACAAAGGCAAAGGCTTCATAATGCGTGTTTCGGTAAGCAGCGAGGACCCGACGCTGTTTTTGAACGGCAGGATCTATATCAATGTGAATATGGTGGATTATCTGAGAGTGAAAAAGATCAAAGAGGACCACACTCTGTACGAGCTCCACAGCCCCGACAGGACGATAAAGATCGTGCCCGACCTGAAAAAACAGGCCTATCCGCCGTTCAGGTATGTCGGCGACACGATGGTCGGCATGGGAGTGCCGGGAGAAGAATTGCCGCCCGACATGTTCGACAACCCGATGGACGATTTCAGGGACCTTCCGCCCGAATCTGAGCTGAACTAAACCGCGAGTTTTCAAATTTACTGAAATTTCCCAAAAATAGCTTCGATATCCTTTTAGGCTGAATTAAAGGAGGTATCTATCATGGCAGAGCTGACACCGGTCCAAAGGGCGGATGTGCTGGTAAAGAGAGGCAAGACAGAGGTAGAGCAGAGGAGGATAAGGAATGTCATAGATGAATATGCGAAAAGGGATGGAAAGCCCGAGCTGTCAGATATTGAAATAAAGGTAATAGAGGATATTATTCCAAGGGCAGATGACGATGACGGGATTTATTCTGAGGCAGAGGTCTTAGTTGCAGAAGGATTGTTTGCGGTAAATGAGGCAGCCGAGGCAATCTATGCTGGAAAAGGAACCGATAAAGATAAAGATCTTCTGATGAAGGTAAGAAGGCCTGAAGAAATAGAGTTACTTATAGATAAAGCGACCACCAGATATATTTCCGGAGATAAGCAACTTACAGATTTAATGGTAGAGATTGGTTCTCCAATAGTTGAGCCTCTGTTGGCCTTACTGACCAGACTTGGCTCGCGGGAGTGTGCGAAGATCATAGAAATTCTTGCAAAGATCAATGATGAGCGGGCAAGGTCACCTATCCGCAAATATATTGATGGTCTTAAGCAGGAAAAATTTTATAAAGACTATCCGGAAGTGTTCTGGATTAAAGTGGCGGATACGGAAGAGCTGTACGGCCTAACCCCTGAAAATCGGAAGGATAGGATCAAGCTTTATGACGACGTCGATAAAGCAATTTTATTTTCCAGGTCAAGTTATACTGCGACTAGCAAGAATGGCAACAGAATGCTGGGCAAGTTGGACAACGTATATGCTGTTGATGCCCTGATCAAAAACCTTAAGAATAGTGTTTGGTGTGCACCTGGTGATGCTGCGGAAGCATTGGCAACAAAGAAGGACCCCAGGGTCTTTGAAGAGCTTATCAAAGCGACGGAGTATTTTTCGAATGATTACGAATGGTGCCAATCGCTGCACAGTGGAGTTGCCAAGGCCTTTGCGGTTATCGGAGATAAAAGAGCGGTAGAGCCGCTGAAGAAGTGCCTCAAAAATACGAAAGCAGAGTTCCGGACGATCGTGGATGTTGCAGAAGCGCTTGATAAGCTTGGCGGCAGGGATTCTATTCCTGTTCTTATCGAAACAATGAACAGGGTTAAAGATTTTTCTGTCAGGAAAGCCATTGCCAAACTGCTTGAAAAGTATGATGATCCGGCTGCAAAAGAAGCTGTTATGAAAGTGCGTCTGCTTGAAAAGGGGCAGACAGATGAATATCTAAAACTGAGGCCGGAAAATGCCGTAGAAGATATGGTCGTGGCAATGGGGAGTTGGGAGGTCAGTGACGCAGCAAGGCTAAAGATACAAAATGCAATAGTCGAGATCGGGGAGCCCGCCTTTAATTATTGTCTTGAAATGTCTAAAGGGAGAGAGGAAGAAAGCATGCCTGCTGTAATTAGTTCGATAAGAGCACTGGGGGCGTTCAAGGACAAACGCGCGGCAGAACAATTGATGAAAATAGTGAGTACTGATGATACTCATGCATTTTTATTTAATGAAGCGGCCATTGTTCTGTGGAAAAGCGGGGATAAGCGGGTTATCCAGACGTTGATAAATAGACTCGGGGAAAGAGATGTGTCTCTACATGTCATGGATGTCTTGGTCGGGTTTGGTCCAGAAGCAAAAGAAGCTCTTCCAAAATTGAGAGAACTTCTTGAAAAAAGAGATTCCGAATATGATAAAAGGCGTATCAGGGAAGTGATTATAACGATCGAAAAGATGGCTCAATAAAGCAGCACCCTTTTCAGGTCTTTCAATGCCGTCCTTTTGAACAGGCCGCGGATCTCACCGGCTTTCAGGCTGCCGCTGTTTGAGCATTCGACCATTATTGAGACCTTCCCGTCCTTTACGGCAAGCTCCTTTATCATCGGTCTGATATCTTTCTTTTTATCTTTGCGCTGAACGATGATCTCTTTTGAGGCAAGGATGGTTTTTATCTCTTCAAGGGCCGCCTCCGCGTCGTCCGCCTCGGCCTGGTAGACTGCGGACTTGACCGCGTCGGCGATGGAGGGTATGGCGGAAAAGAGGCCCTTGACCTCGGAGATGTCGATCCCTTTGGGAAGGGCGCGGCAGAGCTCTTTTGCGGCGGTCTCCGGGCTTGTCCATCTTTCAAAATGCAGATCGATATATTCGCACTCCGAGGTCAGGCCGAGCGAGAGGGGAGGGCCGAAGGAAAGCCTCTGCCTCACATTGAACCCTTCGGTATAGGCGATAGGGAGCTCCGTCCTTCTGATCGCACGCTCCCATAAACGGACAAGGTCAAGGTGTCCGATGAACCTCAGCTCCGCGCCTTTTTTATATTTTATCCGTATTCTCTGCAATTGCCTTCTCCCATCTTGAATAGTCGAAATGCTCAGACCAGTTATCGAATTTCGCGCCCAGCTCACAGACATGCTCTATTATCTTTCCCGTGCTTTCATCTCCCCTTGAAAGAAGCCCTTCAACGGCGCTCATCTCGGGATCGTGCCATTTGAGGTCGATCCCGCGGTGCCTCAGGTTCTGTTTAAGATAGGCCTGCTTCTTTCTTATTTCTTCAAGCCCTATCATCTTCCCGTCGCCGAGGGGAGTGTTCTTTTTCGGTACAAATGTAGAAACGTTCACGGTTATCTTTGCTCTCGGATTTGCCTGTTTGCCTTCCTTTATTATTTTGTATGCCAGCTCAACGATGCCTTTAAGGTCCTCTTCGGTCTCGGTCGGGAGGCCGATCATGAAATAGAGCTTCACATTGTTCGCTCCACCGGCAAAAGCGTTCCTTGTGGATGAGATGATCTGTTCTTCCGTCAGGTCCTTGCATATGAGGTCCCTTAAGCGCTGTGTCCCGGCTTCGGGGGCAAGGGTCACTCCCGACTTCCTGACGCTCTGTATCTCTTTGGCGATCCCGGTCTTGAAGGTGTCGGGACGCAGTGACGGGAGTGAGAGGGAGACGCGTTTTTTAAAGAATTCCCTGCCAAGCCCGCCTGCAATTTCTAGCAGTCCGGGATAATCGCTGCTTGATAAGGACATAAATGACAATTCTTCAAGCCCGGTATTTTTGATCAATTCACGGGCAAGCCGGAGAATATTTTCTTTTTTCAAAAGGCGGACCGGTTTTGTGGTATTCCCGGCCAGGCAGAACCTGCATCTCCTGGGGCAGCCGCGCATTATTTCAACAACTGCCCTGTCATGCACGATCTCGATATATGGGACGATGGGCTTTGTTGGGTAATCGATGGTGTTGATGTCTTCAACAATGCGGCGGTTGACGGATTTTAATTCATTGTGGTCGGGGACGTATACCCCTTCGATATGCGATAATTTTTTCAGAAGGGCGGAACGTGTTCCGCCCCTACAGCCGGTAAAAACATCCACAATTTCCAAAATAACCTCTTCCCCGTCCCCGATGACGAACGCGTCGATAAAATCGGACACGGGCAGGGGATTATTCGTACACGCGCCGCCGGCGATTATCAACGGATGTTTTTCGTCCCGGTCTTTTCTGTGGAAAGGGATGCCGGCTGACTTCAGCATATACAGGACGTTCGTATAGGTTAGCTCATTCTCTAGCGAAAAACCCCAGATATCGAAATCCTTTAACGGTGTCCATGATTCAAGAGAAAATAACGGCATGTTCTTCTCTTTCATCTTCTCATCCATATCGGGCCACGGAGCAAAGACCCGTTCACAGACGACATCTCCCCTTTTATTCAAAATATGATACAGGATCGAAAGACCCAGGTTGGACATGCCTATTTCGTAGGTGTCGGGGTAGGAGAGGCAGACTTTAATCTTTTTGGAAAGGGGCGAACAGCCGTTCGCCCCTACTTTGTGGATCGAGTTTAATTCATTGCCGATGTAGCGGCCGGGTTTGGTCACGCATGGCAATATTTGCTCTATCCGGTCATGGAATGACATATTGGAATAATAACACGAAACGAAAATCGGTTTTACAGCAGTAGGGGCTCAATATATTGAGCCCCTACAATTTCGGATCAAACAATAAATGCGGGTTTATACCAATCCCTGATCCAGCATCGAATCGGCAACCTTCACGAAACCGGCGATGTTGGCGCCGTTGACGTAATTGATAAAGCTGCCTTCTTTTCCGTACTTCACGCATGATTCGTGGATCGCGATCATGATATTGTGAAGCCTTTCGTCAACTTCTTCCCTGGTCCATGAGAGCCTCTGGCTGTTCTGGCTCATCTCAAGGCCTGAGGTCGCGACCCCGCCCGCGTTTGCCGCTTTGCCCGGGCCGTAAAGGATCTTTACGTCCTGGAAGGCCTTGATGCCTTCGGGCGTTGTGGGCATGTTGGCGCCTTCGCTCACGCAGACGCAGCCGTTCTTAACGAGCGTTTTTGCGTCTTCTCCGTTGACCTCGTTCTGTGTGGCCGACGGGAAGGCTATCTCGCCTTTTTCCGACCACGGGGTTTTCCCTTCGACATACTTGACCCCGTATTTATCGGCATACTCTTTTATCCTGCCCCTTTTCACGTTCTTCAGTTCCATGACGAACGCAAGCTTCTTCTCGTCGACGCCCGCGGGGTCAAAGATATAGCCGTTGGAATCAGAAAGTGTCACGCATTTTCCGCCGAGCTGGTTTACCTTCTCAACGGTGTATTGCGCTACGTTGCCGGAGCCCGAAACGATGCAGGTCTTGCCTTTTACGCTCTGGCCTCTTGTCTTGAGCATCTCTTCGGCAAAATAGACAGCGCCGTAGCCCGTTGCTTCCGGCCTGATCAGGCTGCCGCCCCAGTTAAGGGCTTTGCCGGTGAGAACGCCGGTGAACTCGTTCCTCAGCCTCTTGTACTGGCCAAAAAGAAAGCCGATCTCTCTTCCGCCGACCCCGATATCTCCTGCCGGAACGTCGGTATCAGGCCCGATATGCCTCTGCAGCTCTGTCATGAAGCTCTGGCAGAACTTCATCACTTCGTTGTCAGATTTTCCCTTCGGGTCAAAGTCGGAGCCGCCTTTGCCGCCGCCCATAGGAAGCGTTGTCAGGCTGTTCTTGAACACCTGTTCAAAGGCCAGGAACTTCAGAATGCCTAAATTTACGCTGGGGTGAAGCCTGAGCCCGCCTTTATAGGGCCCGATCGCCGAGTTCATTTCTATCCTGTAGCCCCTGTTCACCTGCACCTCGCCTTTATCATTGAGCCACGGCACCCTGAACATGATCACCCTTTCCGGCTCCACGATCCTTTCAAGCACCTTGAACTGGGTGTACTGAGGGTTCTTTTCGATATACGGCATTACCGAAGACACCACCTCATGCACCGCCTGATGGAACTCGGTCTCTCCCGGATTTTTCAGGATGACCTTCTGCATGAACTCTTCTACTTTACCCATGGAAATATCCTCCTTGTATAGGTGTGACGAAACTTGACTGTGTTTGCGGGAACATACGGTGTTCTGAAGCGTCGACACGAGAGTTGAAAACTTATCTTCTTCTTAGATTATACGCCAGAATTATAGACTCCGCAACGGCTCCCATGCTTTTGCGGGTATCCATCGAGAACCGCTGGATGCGCAGGTAAGCTTCTTCTTCGGATAAACCTTCTTCCTTCATCAGAATGCCCTTGGCCCTTTCCATCAGTTTCCGTGTCCGGAGCTCCTCGTGGACCTTCACTGTCTCATCAAGAAGTTCCGTGTTCTCTATGGCTACGGCTGCGAGGTTCGCTATTGAAGAGAGAGCCTCTATTTCGCTCTGCGTGAAATCATGCGTTTTGGGAGTGTAGAGATTAATAACTCCGATCGTCCTGCCCTTTAAGCTGAGAGGGATGCAAAGGAGCGAGGCCAGCCCTTCCTTTTTTGCGATGTCACGGTATTTGTATTCCGTCTCAAGCGTAATGTCTTTTATAGCGATCGGCTTGTTCTCAAGCACTGCGCGTCCCGCGATGCCTTCGCCTATCTTGAGAGGCGGTTTTTTGTTGTATTCCTCGCTGATGCTCTGGGTGGCCTTGATCACCAGTTCTTTCTTTTCCCGGTCAAGCAGCTGGATGGAGCATATGTTGGATTTCAGCAGCCTTGCTGTTACGCTTACAATCAGTTTAAGGATATCCTCAAGCGAAAGGTCCGAAGAGATGGCCTTGCTGATCTCGGAAAAGGCTTTCAGCTGCTCTTTTAAAGGCTGTTTTTTTGCCGCTTTCTTCTTTGGCATGATTATGAAATTATAGCATTTTTAGTGAAATTTCAGGCAAAAGCCGTCGATATACTAATGTAACGACTGGAAGGCTCAAGAAAGGACCGGATAAGGCAAATGCAGAAAAAAGAGGAAAGATGCCCATCCTGCAATAAGCTCCTGATGAGGGACGGCGAGATCAAGTGCCCCAGATGCAAAGAAGTCGCGGTCGTCGGGGTCCCCTGCGAGTTCTTTGAAGGCTGCAGCCACCGGCTCGACAAGAAAAGGTTCGGGACAGTGAAGAACCTGCTCAATACGCTTCCCATCGCGATGCGCGAGAGGATGAGGCTTTCTAATTACCAGCCGAGCAAGACGACAAGATAGATCAAAATTCAAAGATCAAATATCAAAATGACAATTCAAAATGCAAAATATCGGGACAGATTTGAATTTTGATCTGTCATTTTGCATTTTGAGGTCTGATTCTTGAATTCGCCTTTCATGTTATAATCCTTCCATCATGCTCTTAGCAGTAGATATCGGGAATACGAACATAGTAGCCGGATCGATGGATGGTTGGACAGTAAAAAAGGTTATCCGTTTTTCAACTGATTCCGATGATCACAAGAAAGAATTCTCAGCATTTAAGAATAAATTCATCGAGGGGATCATTGTTTCTTCAGTCGTGCCGGAAATTGATAAAAAGCTCGGAAAAGCACTAAAAGCTCTGTTCGGAATATCCCCGTTTTTTGTAACCGCAGGCTCTTTTAAAGGCCTCATGAACATAATGCTGAAGAATAAGCGGGAGATCGGGGTCGACCGGCTGGTTGATTCCTATGCGGCGGTGAAATTATACGGAAAACCGGCCATTGTCATCGATTTCGGGACGGCCACGACTTTCTGCGCGGTGAACGCGAAAGGTCATTATCTTGGCGGAGCGATCTCGCCGGGAGTTTCGATCTCAAGAGACGCTCTTCACGAGAAAACAGCAAAGCTTCCTCTGGTCGAGTTGAAGGTCCCCAGGAAAGCGATAGGGGATTCCACGGTCTCGGCAATGCAATCAGGCATAATATATGGTTATGTCGGGATAGTCGAGGGCCTTGTCGCGAGGTTCAAAAAAGTGCTTGGCAGCAGGGCAAAAGTGGTCGCGACCGGAGGGCTCGCGGGAATAATCTCGACCCAAACTGATATAATAGATATTGTTGACCCCGATCTTACATTGAAAGGGCTTGGCTTGATATGGCAAAAGATATGGAAGTAAATAACAGCGAAAATGCTCAGGACCTGAGCGAACTTTTAAAGGTCCGCCGCGAGAAAATGGAGTATTTTAAAGCTCACGGGATGGACCCGTTCGCTTATAACTTTTCAAAAGACGCTGATTCGATATCGGTACTTGAAAAATACAAAGATCTAGAGCACGGGCAGGAAAGCGAAAAAGAATATTCTTTTGCCGGCAGGGTGATGCTCAAAAGAGGCCACGGCAAGGCGATCTTTGCTCACCTGCAGGACGGAAAAGGCAGGCTCCAGATCTATGTGAAACTTGATAACGTCGGCGACAAAAAATTCGAAGCTTTCGAAAAAGTGGATATCGGAGATATCCTGGGTGTAAAAGGCAGGATCTTCAAGACAAAGACAGGAGAAGTGACCGTAAAAGTCCATGACCTTGTTCTTTTGACCAAATCACTTCGTCCTCTACCGGAAAAATGGCACGGCTTGCATGACACCGATACAAGATATAGGGAAAGATATGTAGATCTCATTGTCAATCCTGCAGTAAAAGAGGTTTTTGAGACAAGAAGCAAAGTCATCTCTAATATCAGAAAGCTTCTTGAAGAAAAAGGCTTCATGGAGGTGGAGACCCCGATGCTGCAGGTGCTCCAGGGAGGGGCCGCGGCAAAACCTTTCAAAACTTTCCATAACACACTGAGCATGGACCTTTTTCTAAGGATAGCTCCCGAATTGTATTTGAAAAGACTGATCGTTGGAGGGTTCGAAAAAGTATTCGAAATAGGAAGGGTTTTCAGGAACGAAGGGATGTCTTTCAAGCATAACCCTGAATATACAATGATTGAAATATATCAAGCGTACGCGGACTACGAAGATATCATGAAACTTACCGAGGAAATAGTGTCTGCCTCGGTCAAGAACGTTCTGGGTACTTTGAAGGTCAAGTTCAAGGACCACGAGATAGATTTCACTCCTCCGTGGAAGAGGATGACACTGACAGAAGCGCTCAGGCATTTTGCAGGGATCAATATAGATGTGAGCGAGAAAGAGCTCAAAAAGCTGGCCAAGGAAAGGGGAGTCGACAACGCTGACAACCTCGGCTCAGGCAAGATCATTAACGAGCTTTATGACAGGTTCGTTGAGCCGCACCTGATACAGCCGACTTTTATGACAGATTATCCGCTCGAGACTTCTCCTCTTGCCAAGAAAAAGAGGAATAATCCGAAGCTTGTAGAGCGGTTCGAAGTGATAGTCGCAGGCATGGAGCTGGCGAACGCTTTTTCTGAGCTGAACGACCCGATCGACCAGAGGCAGAGGTTTGAAAAGCAGATGGAGTTAAAAAAAGCCGGGGATGAAGAGACTGAGTCACTGGACGAGGACTATATCAAAGCCCTTGAGATCGGAATGCCGCCCACAGGCGGGCTTGGGATCGGGATAGACAGATTAATAATGCTGATAACTGATTCTGCGTCGATAAGGGATGTGCTCCTGTTCCCTCATATGAGGCCTTTGACATGATAGTGACCGAACAAAAAAAGTTCGAAGAAATACTGAAGATGCTCGAAGGAAGCGGCAGCGTCTTTATCGCGGGTTGCGGGGCCTGTGCGACCTCCACCGTGACAGGCGGCGAAAAAGAAGTGAAAGAGATGGCCGCATCTCTTGAAAAAGCCGGCAAAAAGGTGACGGGGACCCAGGTGATAGAATCGACCTGCGACATGAGACTGTGCAGAAGGGACCTTAAGAAGCATCAAAAAGAAATCGACGGGGCCGACGCTTTTCTTGTGATGTCGTGCGGCGCGGGAGTTCAGACGATCGCCGGCCTGATCGGCAAGAGCGCTTTCCCGGCGCTCAACTCGATGTTCCTGGCAAAGGTGGAGCGCTCCGGAAAAT
>Ga0172375_10000359_pt1 | contig 73038 bp, 84 predicted proteins | sample LakKiv1m_FD_114537 | JGI IMG/M metagenome (GOLD analysis project Ga0172375, IMG submission 114537) | Freshwater microbial communities from Kabuno Bay, South-Kivu, Congo - kab_092012_11.1m | ecosystem: Environmental > Aquatic > Freshwater > Lake | place: Democratic Republic of the Congo... | reverse complement strand
TCTTTTCACCCATTGGGTTCCTCCAGACAGCCCCCTTGCCTTGAAGCTAACTACAGAGGCCGTTGAGGCTATTTTACCATAGCAACAGGACTAAATTTCAGTTTGATATGGGAAATGCGGGATTATGGAGGAGATTTGGAGTTTGTGTGGGTTTTTTAATATAAAATAAGGGCTTGCCTACGCAAGCCCTTTGTTCTCTCCGGGAAAAGTATTTATTCCTCGTCCTTTTTGCGGGTGGCGGCGATATCACGCAGCCGTTGGGTCTGGGTGAGCAGTTTCTTGCGCAGCCGGATGCTTTGCGGCGTCACTTCCACCAGTTCGTCCCGGTTGATGAAGTCCAGGGACTGCTCCAGGCTCAGCTTCACCGCCGGGGTCAGCTTGATGGCAATGTCCGAAGTGGACGAGCGGATATTGGTCTTCTTTTTCTCTTTGCAGACGTTCACGGCGATGTCCTGCGGCTTGGTGTTCAGCCCCACAATCATCCCTTCGTAGACCTGCGTCTGCGGTTCGATGAAGGTGGTGCCGCGTTCCTGGGCGTTGTTCAAGCCATAGGTGACGGCGATACCCGGCTCGGAGGCGACCAGCACCCCCATGCGGGTGGAACCGATTTCCCCGTGCCACGGTTCGTAGCCGGTAAAGTTGGTATTGATAATGCCAGCGCCGCGGGTGGCGGTGAGAAATGAGCTGCGGAAACCGATTAAGCCCTTGGTGGGGATTTTATACTCCAGGCGGACATTGCCTTTGCCGTCGTTGTGCATATTGGTCATGACCGCCTGCCGTTTGCTCAGCATTTCCGTCAGCACGCCGATATAGTCGGCTTTGGTGTCAATGGTCAGGGTTTCCATCGGTTCCATCAGTTTGCCATCTACCATTTTGGTAATGGCTTCCGGCTTGGAAACCTCGAATTCGTAACCTTCGCGCCGCATTGTCTCGATGAGAATCGCGAGGTGCAGTTCGCCGCGGCCTTTGACCAGGAAAGTATCCGGGCTGTCCGTATCGTTTACCCGCAGGCTGAGGTTCTTTTCCAGCTCCCGGTAGAGACGTTCCCGGAGCTGGCGGGTGGTGCTGAAGCGTCCTTCCTTGCCGCCGAAAGGCGAGGTGTTGACGCCGAAGGTCATTTCTACCGTCGGCTCCCCGATTTCGATGCGGGGCAAAGCTTCCGGCTGGTCGGGGTCGGCAATCGTGTCCCCGATGCTGATTTCATCGACCCCGGTGATGGCGACGATATCGCCGGCGGCGGCTTCGGGAGTCTCGATACGCTTTAGACCGAGGTAGGTGAAGACCTCGGCGACCTCCCAGCGTTTGGTGGAGTTGTCGTCATAAATCCCGACCACCGGCTGGCGGGCGGAAATCTTGCCGCGCCAGATTCTGCCGATGGAGATTTTACCTTTGTGGTTATCGTAGTCCAGGTTGGACACCAGCATCTGGAAAGGACCCTCTTCAATCTGGGGCGGCGGCACGTTTTTAATAATCGCCTCGAAGAGCAGCCGCACATCGCTGCCGGTTTCTTTCGGGTCGGCGACTACCCAGCCGTTCTTGCCGCTGGCGTAGAGCACCTGGAAATCAAGCTGATTGGCGCTGGTTGCCAATTCCAGGAATAAGTCCTGGGTGAAGTGCAGCACCTCGGCGATGCGGGCGTGGTCGCGGTCGATTTTGTTTATAACCACGATGGGGATAAGTCCTTTCTTAAACGCCTGCCGCAGAACGAATTTAGTTTGCGGCATCGGACCTTCCACGGCGTCCACGAGTAAAAGGCAGCCGTCAGCCATATTGATGACGCGCTCCACCTCGCCGGAAAAATCGGCGTGGCCGGGAGTATCGATGATATTGATTTTGATGCCGTTATACATCACGGCGGTGTTCTTTGCCATAATCGTGATGCCTTTTTCACGCTCGAGGTCGTTGCTGTCCATAATCAACTCGCCCACGTTCTGGTTCTCGCGGAAAACGTGGCTCTGTTTCAGCAAGGCATCCACCAGGGTGGTTTTGCCATGGTCGACGTGGGCGATGATGGCGATGTTTCTAATGTCGTTGCGGTAAATCATATTATTATTCCTGTTTTATTACATAATTCGAGGCACGCGGCAGCCATAATAGGATTGAAAGAGACAAAGAGTGGGCAATAGGCTGTCAGCCTTTGCAAAAATGTTTAAAGAACGAGGAAAACAGCGTGGCGGTGCAGATAGGATTGGTTTGATTGCACGAACATCAAAGTACGTTTTATCCAGTTAATTTCTTGCGCTCTAAATTATATTATAACACTAAATGAGACTAAAAGTGAATTTACAGGCTTGACGGTCGTATCCCGTATTGTAAAATTGGTTGACTTTGCGATAATATAAATCTTGTGTTTTGATTTTACTCAGGGGGTCAGGTGATTGAATGCTCTAGGGAAACATTTATTGGTCGAGTTGAACGATTGCCCGCACGCGCTTCTCAACGATGTTGCGTTTATCCGCGAAACAATGCTCGCCGCCGCCCGGGAATCCGGCGCCACGATTCTGGGTGAGTCTTTCCATACCTTCAGTCCCCAGGGCGTTAGCGGCGTCATCATCATTGCCGAATCCCACCTGACCATTCATACCTGGCCGGAACACGGTTACGCCGCCGCCGATATTTTTACCTGCGGCACCACCGTCCAGCCCGAAAAAGCCGCCGAAGTGATCATCGGGAAATTGCAGCCGCAAAGCCACGCCGTCATCTCAATGAACCGCGGTGTGATCGATACCAAAATAAAGGTGAACGGATAAAATGGAAATTAAGCACGATAAATGGTTCTGGGACAAAATTAATAATAACCTGCTGCAGCTCCACGCTATCGACGGAGTGATGTTCTCCGGAAAAACTAAATTCCAGAAAATGGAAATTTTGCGTAGCCCGGCTTACGGTAAAATATTGACGCTGGATAACAAAATCCAGTCCAGTGAAGTGGACGAGTTTATATACCACGAAGCGCTGGTGCACCCGCCGATGCTGGCGCATCCCAAGCCTGAAAAGGTGTTTATCGCCGGGGGCGGGGAGGGCGCCACACTGCGCGAGCTGCTGGCTTATAAAACCGTCAAAAAAGCCGTGATGGTAGACATCGACCGCGGCGTCATTGATATCAGTAAACAATACCTGCCGGAGTACCACGCCGGGGCTTTCGACGACCCGCGCGCCAGATTGCATTACGTGGACGCCCGGAAATTCCTGGCGGAATCCAGGGAAAAATACGATGTGATTACCATCGACCTCACCGAGCCGGTGGAAGAAGGTCCGGCATACCTGCTGTATACCAAGGAGTTTTATAAAATTGTGCAGGACAAGCTTACGGAAAACGGCTTGATTTCCGTACAGGCGGGCTGCGCTTCCTACCTGGAATTACTCAATCTGAAATCCGTGAAAAAGACGCTGGAAAGCATGTTCCCCATCGTCAACGTCTATCAGGCGGATATCCCCTCATTCGGCGGGGCGTGGGGTTTCTGTATCGGCTCGATGAAAATCGATCCCGGCAAGCTCACCGCGGCGGAAGTGGACAGGCGGATTAAAGAACGCGGGCTGAAGCACCTGAGATTTTACGACGGGAAGACGCATACGGCGATGTTCTGCCAGCCGAAGCACGTTCGCCAGGCGCTGAAGCGCGGCGCCCGGCTGATTACGGACGATAATCCCCTTTACCTCTACGAGAGCAAGGGCTTATAGTTATTAATTCCCAACGCTGACGGCTGAAAGTCTTGGCTATTTCTGGATGAACTTCTGCGCTTCGATGCCGAAAGCCGCGCCGCTACCCGCCCCCAGGCAGATATCCGTTTCCAGCCGCAGCCCCCAGTCCAGCGGGGTGGAGGTTACCATGTTCGCCGCCCGCTTGGCGCCTTCCATCAACCGCGGATTAATTTTGGCAATTTCCGCCGCCAGCTGACGGGCTTCGGTCATCAACTGGTCTTTGGGGTAAATGTGATTTATCAGCCCTAAGCGCAAAGCCACCTGAGCGTTGATGCGGCGCCCGGTGTAAAGCATTTCCTTGGCCATCCCGAAGCCGATGAGACGGGGCAGCCGCTGGGTGGAGCCTAAATCCGGGATGACGCCGAAGGTAAGTTCCGGCAGTGCGAAGACGGCGGTTTCCGTGGCAAGGCGGATATCGCAGCACAGGCTCAATTCCAGCGCCGCGCCCATGCAGTAGCCGTTAATGGCGGCAATCACCGGCACGGGTAATTCTTCGTAGGCGGTGAAAATTGATTTCAGCGCGTAAAGGCGTTCGTAGCCCTGGCGGTAATCCGCCATCAGCGCCGACCCGGAGCCGCCGCCGGCAATCATTTTCAGATCCATTCCGGCACTGAAAGCCCGGTCCCCGGCGCCGGTGATAATCACGGCGCGGATATCGGGATTTTTCCGGATGCCAGCGGCCGTTTCCTGCAGCCCCCGGTAAACATCCTGATTGAAGGCGTTCAGCGCCTCGGGACGGTTCAGCGTGATGGTCGCGATGTGATTTTCGGTTTCCAGCCGGACGACCTCAGTCTCTGCCATGGTTCACCTCCGGTGTTTTTATCCTGCCCCTATGATAGGGGGGTAAAGAAATCTTGTCAAGAACGCCACTTCGTAATAGCCAATCCATTCCGTGCATCACGCCGGTCAGGCGCCGGCGAAATATTTCCGCCGGAACCAGAGCGCCACATTCACCAGGGCGATAAGCGCCGGCACCTCCACCAGCGGCCCGATGACCGCGGCGAAAGCCTGCCCGGAACCGATGCCGAAAACCGCCACGGCGACGGCAATCGCCAGTTCGAAGTTGTTGCTGGCGGCGGTAAAAGCGATGGTCGTCGTTTTCGAGTAATCCGCGCCGATGCGTTTGCCCATCCAGAAGGATACCAGGAACATCACCACGAAGTATATGAGCAGTGGGATGGCAATCCGCACCACGTCCAGCGGCAGTTGTACGATGATTTCACCCTTGAGCGAGAACATCACGATGATGGTGAAGAGTAAAGCGATTAAAGTAATCGGGCTGATTTTGGGGATAAACTTGGCTTCGTACCAGTCGCGTCCCTTGGTTCTTAAAAATAAGAAGCGGGTGAGCATGCCGCCGAAGAACGGAATGCCCAGGTAGATGAGCACGCTGCGGGCGATTTCCCCGATGGTGATATCCACTGCCACCCCCGTAAGCCCGAACCAGGTGGGGAGCACGGTAATAAAAACGTAGGCGTAGACCGAGTAAAACAAAATCTGGAAAACGGAGTTGAAAGCCACCAACCCAGCGGCGTATTCGTTATCGCCCCTGGCAAGCTGATTCCAGACGATCACCATCGCGATACAGCGTGCCAGCCCAATCATAATCAAGCCGGACATATAATCGGGGTAATTGCGCAGGAAAATGACCGCCAGTCCGAACATCAGCGCCGGGCCGATGAGCCAGTTCTGGACGAGCGATAGCCCCAGCACGCGCCAGTCGCGGAAAACCCTGCCCATTTCCTCGTAGCGCACCTTTGCCAGCGGCGGGTACATCATTAACATCAAGCCGACGGCGATGGGGATGGAGGTGGTGCCGACGGAAAAATAGTTGATGACCTCCGCCACCCGGGGGATGAAGTACCCCAGCCCCACGCCGAGACCCATCGCCAGGAAAATCCACAACGTGAGGAACCGGTCAAGGAAAGGAAGGCGAGTTGTCGTATCGTTCATTTTTACTACCTACCTTATCTCATTAATACGAAAATTCTTGCCTTTCAGCCACCATTCCATCAAGTAGCCGATTGCGATGAATAACGGTAAAGAAACCAGCGTGCGCGCCAGGGTGAATTGAACCCCCAAATAGGCAATCTCGATGCCAAGCATCGGGATTTTCAGCGAGGAGAATGCCCCGAGATAGATAAAGATGTTTTTGATGCTGGCGCCCTTTTTCCAGAGCATATAAGCCACTGGGAAAGCCCCGTAAAGCGGTCCCGCCTGCAGCATTGCCAGCAGTACCACAATGGCAATTCCTTTGATACCCGATTCCTGCCCGATATGTTTCTGTATTTTTTCCTTGGGTACCCACACATCGAAGAGACCAACGATAATGAAAAGTGCGGGGATAAAAGTCACCATCTCCACCAGCGAGTTTTTGAAACCGGCGGAGATATCTTTACCCGGCTCGAACCCAGAAACAAAGGATATGATGAGAAAAATTACGAAAAGCAGCAACCAGAGATAGGGTTGAAATATTTTAATAAATTTTCTCATAACGCCAACCCTACTACCAGACCGATAATGATTGCTGCAATGAAATTCAGGGTATTTCTCATAATTGCGACGCGCTTGCCGAAAAATCTAATTTCCAGCGGTAATGTCACCACGCCTACCATCATCAGGGTGGTCATAAATGTCGCCACCACTGTATAAGAAGCCCCCTGTCCAATGAGCCCGGCGGCAATAGGGTAAGAAATAAAAGCGGGAATTAGTGTGACCGACCCGATGACGGCAGCGACCGTAAGTCCGTAGACGCCGGAATCCGGGCCAAGGTACTGGCTGATTATCGACGGCGGCACAAGGTACAAAATGACGCTGACCATTATCAGTATATTTAAAAACGGGACTAAGATATTACGGAACATCGTCCAGCCTTTCTTTAAACCCAGCCAGGTTTTCTGTCGGTTAAAGAAAAAGGAAATTAATAATAACGCCACGCTGACGATGATGTAAACGATGCTGCTGGTACTCACTATGTCTCCAAAAGTGTAATGATTGGATTTTATCATAAAAATACCGCGGATAAGTAAATCAGCGGACATAAACAGCCGACCGGTAAACCGTCTTGATTATTGATTATTGAATCTTGATTGTTAATTTTTATCCCGTTATTTTTCTCCGTCAATGTTATAATTAAAGTTACTTATGGATATACTGGCGAACCTCAACCCCGCCCAGAAGCAGGCGGTAGAAGCCATCGACGGCCCGGTGCTCATCCTGGCGGGTCCCGGGAGCGGCAAAACCCGGGTGATTACGCACCGGGTGGCGTATCTCATCAAGACCTGCGGCGTCAGTCCGCGGCGCATACTGGCGGTCACTTTCACCAACAAAGCTGCCAAAGAGATGACGGAACGGTTGGAGAAGTTGGTCGCCGGTTCTGTGAAGGAAATTACCGTCGGGACTTTTCACGCCATCTGCGCTAAATTCCTGCACATCGACGGCAAGGTGATGCAAATCGACCCCAACTTCGTGATTTATGACGACGATGACCAGATGGCGCTGGTCAAGCGCGCCTTCGAGGCGGAACGTCTCGACCCCAAGCAGTACAGTCCCGGCGCGATTCTCACCGCCATTTCCCACGCCAAGAGCAAAATGCAGTCGCCGGGGGATTACAGCAAACGCGCCCGCAGCTACTTCGAGGAAGTGGCGGGGCGGATTTACACCCGCTACCAGCAGCTGCTGGGCGAAAGCAACGCGCTGGACTTCGACGACCTGTTGCTGCGGACGGTGGAGCTATTTAAAAAGCACCCGGAAGTTCTGAAAAAGTACCAGGAGCGTTTTCTGCACGTCATGGTGGACGAGTTCCAGGATACCAACCTGGTGCAGTACGAGCTGGTGAAAATGCTCGGCGGCAGGTATAAAAACATCTGCGTAGTGGGCGACCCCGACCAGTCGATTTACTCGTGGCGGGCGGCGGATTTGCGGAATATCCTCAGCTTTGACCACGACTTCAAAGGCGCCAAAGTAATTTTCCTGGAGCAGAACTACCGCTCCACCCGGACGATACTGGAGACCGCCTCCCACGTCATTGCCGCCAACCAGCACCGCAAGCCGGTGCAATTGTGGACGGAGAACGACGCCGGCGAGCAGGTGATGCTGGTGGAAGCTTTTACCGAGCAGGAAGAAGCCCAGTTCGTGGTGCGGGAAATCGAACGGCTGACCGCCGCCGGCAAATTCAAGGGCGGCGACTTCGCAGTGATGTTCCGCACCAATGCCCAGAGCCGGGTGCTGGAAGAAACCTTCATCCGTTACGGTACTCCGTACCGGCTGGTGGCGGGCACGAAATTTTACGAGCGGCGGGAAATTAAAGACCTGATTGCCTACTTCCGGCTGCTGCACAATCCGCAGGACAGCGTCAGCCTCTACCGCATTATCAACGTCCCGGGGCGGGGCATCGGTGACCAGACGCTCGACCGTTTGACCGTCTGGGCGCAGTCGCTGGGGGTTTCGCCCTACGAAGCCCTCAAGGCATTACTTGAGGACAGTCAAGATGCGAAGCATCTTGTTCATCCGTTCACGGCGCGGGCGGCGGACGCCCTGTGCCGGTTTATTGAAATGATCGAGCAATGCCGTGAAAAAAGCCGGGAGCTTAATCTGGTAGATCTTTTCGATTTTCTCACGGGGGCCAGCGGCTACAAGGTTTACACGCTGGCGGACCCCGACGGGCAGGACCGCTGGGACAACGCGCTGGAGTTGCGTTCCAAGGCGGAGCAATATCGCGACCTGCCTCCGGCGGAAGCCCTGATGGTCTTCCTGGAAAACGTGGCGCTTGTTTCGGATACCGACGACCTGGAGATTACCCGGGACCGGGTGACGCTGATTACGCTGCACCAGTCGAAAGGCTTAGAGTTCCCGGTGGTTTTTATCATCGGGGTGGAAGAAAAATTGCTGCCCCACATCCGCAGTTTCGACGACCCCGAGCAGATGGAAGAGGAAAGGCGGGTCTTTTACGTGGGCATCACCCGCGCCAAACTGCGCGTTTATCTGGTGCATTCCTTCCGCCGCAACTTTATGGGGCAGAGCCAGGTCAATCCGCCATCGCGCTTTCTGGACGATATCCCCAAACACCTGACGCGAACGCCCGGCCGCCAGCCGGAAGCCCCCGCGGCCTCGTCGATTTATACCTGGACGCGGACGAAAGCGGGGGAAACGGTCAATACCCCGGCGCCGCCGTCCGCCCAGAAAGAATTCAAGGACGGAGAGAGAGTGCGGCACCCGCAGTTCGGCGACGGCGTGGTGGTGAGCAGCCGGAAAAACGGCGCCGATACCGAGGTCACGGTGGCTTTCCCGGGAGCGGGTTTAAAAAGGCTGGTGCTGTCTTACGCCCGGCTGGAGAAGATTTGAGTGAGCAGTCAGTTATCAGCCTTCAGCAATCAGCTATTGGCAGTCAGTAGAAGGGGTTTTGTTTGCTTGTGGTGGGTGCTATAATTTCCTCCCTTTAGCTAAAGAGCTTGTCCCGTACTCCGATACGGGAGAGGTCAGGAGGGATTTGAACCTAACTAATAATCAAATCTCCCTTAATTCCTCTTTGGCTAAAGAGGGAGACGATAACAATAACTATACGCAAATGATGGTAAAAGTTCGCTCTTGACAACCTACACGATAGCGTGTAAAATGGGGCAAAATGACGATTAAGATACTGGATCCGAAGACCATTGCCCGCATCGCCGCCGGCGAAGTGGTGGAAAGACCGGCGTCCGTGGTCAAGGAGCTGGTGGAAAACTCCCTCGACGCGGGCGCCACGCAAATCGCCGTGGAAGCCAGCGGCGGCGGCGTGGCACTGCTCCGGGTCACGGATAACGGTCGGGGCATTGCTTCATCCGAAGTAGAAATCGCCTTCCAGCGGCACGCTACCAGCAAACTCCAGAAACTGGAGGATTTAGAATCTATCGTCACCCTGGGGTTCCGCGGCGAAGCCCTGCCCAGCATCGCCGCGGTGGCGGAAGTGGAGTTGTTCACCGCGGTCAGCGGCCAGCCGGGAGATTATCTGCACCTGCGGGATGGCGCCGTTATCGTTCACACCTCTCAAGCCCGGCCGCCGGGCACCACCATCACCGTGAAAAATCTCTTCCGGCAGGTGCCGGCGCGGCTCAAATTCCTCAAAGCCGCCGCCACGGAAAACGGGCATATCGCCGGGGTGGTAACGCAGTATGCCCTGGCGTACCCGGAAGTAAAATTCACTCTGCAGAGCGAGGGCAAAATTTCCCTGCAGACCCCGGGGGACGGCAACCTGCTCGCCGCGTTAATGTCCGTTTACGGGCTGGAAACCGCGAAAAATATGGCGCCGGTGAGCCATGCCGACAGCGTCTGGCAGTCCGGCGACGTCAGCGGCATCCGGGTGGAGGGGCTGGTAAGCTCGCCGGTCATCAGCCGGGCGGGACGAGACGCGCTGCATTTCTACGTCAACCGGCGCGCCATCAACAGCCGGGTGCTTACTTTCGCCACCGAAGAAGCCTATACCGGCCTCTTAATGACGGGTCGTCACCCGGTAGCGGTGCTCAATCTCACCCTGCCGCCGGCGCAGGTGGATGTCAATATCCACCCCACCAAGTCCGAGGTCAAATTCCAGGACGAAAGGACGGTTTTTACCGCCGTGCAGCGGGCGGTGCGCGCCGCGCTGGTAAAATTAGCCCCGGTACCGCGGATTGAAGAGGTGAATAAGCCTTACCGGGCGCAGCCCCCGGCGGCGGGGGCTTCTTTATGGCCGGCCGCGGCGCCTTCGGCTAATACTCCACCGGTTACCGCTGCCGCCATTCCGGAAAACCGCCGGCTGCCGCCGTTAAGAGTTCTGGGGCAGGTGGCCGGGAACTATATCCTCGCCGAAGGCCCCGACGGTCTCTACATCATCGACCAGCACGCGGCGGCGGAGCGACTGGGTTACGAAAAGATTAAAAACCAATGGGCAAGCCGCCGGGTGGAGACACAGGGGCTGTTAACCCCGGCGACGCTGACAGTCACCCCCGCGCAGGACGCGGCGCTGCAATCCGGCAGTACGGAACTGGCGGCGCTGGGTTTTGAGCTGGCGCCTTTCGGGGAGCGAACCTATCTGGTACGGGCGGTCCCGGCGCTATTATCCCGGGGAGACTGGCTCGCCGCCATTAAAGAAATCCTGGACGAACCGGCCGCCGGTCCGGCGAGAATCGAAGCGATGCTGAAATCGCTGGCGTGCCACAGCGTGGTGCGCGCCGGGCAGGCGCTGGCGGAAGAGGAAATGCGCGCCCTGGTGCGTCAGATGGAAGTGGCGGAGCAGCCGTTTACCTGCCCGCACGGGCGGCCCACCTTAATCCATCTCACGACGGCGCAACTGGAAAAGGAATTCGGGCGGGTTTAGTCGTTAAGAGGTCCCTGCCAAAAATAAAAAAGAGGGGTGTTCATGCCCCTCTTTCAGGTTGATAGCTGCGACTAATCCTTGGGGGGTAAAAGCGGGGGATTGGTTTCGGTATCCGCTTCCGGTGCCGTCGCCGGCTGCCCTTTCTGCAGCGTCAGAATCAGTTCTTTAATGCGGCGCCCGTCGTACCAGGTAATCGCTATCCCGCCGAAGAAAAGCAGCGCGCCGATGCCGGTCAATATCCAGCTCAGCAGATCCATATTGTAAAGCAGCACGTAACGCATCACGAATGGAATCGCCACGGCAATCAGCAGCCCGACCACCGCCACGACGTCGTAAATCACGTCATTGCGGCGGACGTCCCGGATACGTTCCTGCATCGCTACCACCCAGGCGCGCTCGTTGGGGGCATCCGCCACCCGGGCGCCGCAGGCGTGGCAGTAAATCGCTTTCTCGGCTAATTTGGTTTCGCAAACCGGACAATTTCCCATCTTGTTTCCACCTCTGGGATTATTATAACGTGCTCTTGCGGTTTAGACAAGAACCGTTCGGTTCTCAGTGGTCAGTTTCAACCGGGTAGCCGGCGGCCGCGAGCATTTGCTGCACGCTTTCCCGCGCCGGAGAATCCGTCTTTAACCCGCGCAGGGACTGTCCTCGCAGGTTGAATTCTTTTACCTGCGGGTCGAAAGCGATTTGCCCGAGGAAGTTTTCGTCGGTTGCCCGGAACATCTCCATGGCAGCCGCGTCAAAATCGCAGTTGCCTACCAGGAAAAGCCGTCCGTAAGCGATGCCTACCTGCCGCGTAATTTTCTTGACCCGCGCAATGTGCTGCAGCGATTTGGCGGAGGGGTCGACCACGATGCAGAGGTCGTCGATTTTACCCACGACGCGGCGGTTGAGGTGTTCCAGCCCCGCCGGGGAATCGATGACGATATGCCGGTAATTTCCGCCCACGGCGGGGACAACGAATTCGAAGAGCAGGCTGGCGGCGCGGTAATCGCCCGCCGTGAACCGTGGCCCCAGAGAGATCAGGTCGAATTCCGGCGAGCGGTATTGCGTGTAAGCGCGGAGCAGCAGTGGCAATTTTACGCCCAGGTCGCCGCCGCCGAGTTCCAGCAGGGCATCTTCGTCGACGATGTCCCGGGTCAAGTCGGAAATGGTTTTCAGCGGCGCCTCACGCCCGGCTTCGGTGGTGATATGCGTATTTTCAATATTTACCCCCAGCATGGCGCCGAGGCTCTGGTCGGGGTCGATATCGCAGAGTAAGAGCGGCGGCGGCAGGTAAAGGCTGGCAAGAGCGGCGAAAGTGGACTTGCCGGTGCCGCCGCGGCCGGTGACCATCAGCACCCGGCCGGTTTTCGCCTGCACTCGGGAGATGCGATTGATGTGCGCGGTTTCCCCGATTGCCCGCGCCGCGTAGTTATCGCCCGGTAACGTCAATTTTCATCTCCCGTCTGCTTAATGGTGATTTTCAGGGTTTTTATTTTATCGACTCCCTTGAGACTCCGCGCCATCCCGAGAATAGTTTTGGTCACAAACTCCCGCGGGAAAGCGCTGAGTTCAATCTCGTTGTCGTTGACATAAAGCTGCGTCTGCGCCTGCTGCGGGCGGATGAAACCGTCTTCAATCAAATCCGCCAATGGTTGAATATCGGCGGCGGTAAACTGCCGTACCCTGGTTGTCAGCTTCTCGTCGGTGACGACGGCGAAGAGTTTTTTCAGATTGGTCAGGGGCGCGCCGTGAATGCGGCGGTGGACAGCGATTTTCGGCATTTCGTCCTGCTTGAAACCCTCGGCGAGAATCAGGTCGTAAACATCGCCCAGCAGAGCGGCGGCTTCGGTCAGGGTAAACGGACGCCGGGTGGGCTTGACCAGCACCGTTTGCTCCGGTCCCGCCATCACCACCGCTTCGCTCCCGGCGGCAAGGTGCCGCTCGGAGTTTTTTCGGTCGTCCGCCAGCTTCATTCCCAGCGGGGTGTGCTTGACGGTAGCCACCCGGTAGCCGCGTTTTTTCATTTCCTGAATCAGGTTTTCGATGAGCGTGGTTTTGCCGGAGTTGGAGCGTCCGACAATGGCGATAATGGGGGTCATCGTTCACCTCGCTTTTTATTCCAGGATACCGAAAAGACAGGTTTTCAAGAAAACCCGCTCGCTATTTGCGGCGGTAGGCTTTTTTCCAGGGGTCGCGCTGCAGGTTGAGATAATCCTTCACGGCGGTTTTTACGGCGTTGACCGCCATCTCGGCGCAGTGATGATTGCCCTCCGGCAGCCCGTCCAGTCCGTTCACGACTTCCATAAAATCGAGGTGAAGCAGGTCGGCGACGTTTTTCCCGGCCGCCAGTTCTGCCGCCATGCTGCCGCAGGCGATGGTGGCGGCGCAGCCGTCCGTCCAGAAAGTTACGTCCGCCACCCGGTTGTCGCGGACTTTCAGCCACATTTCCATACATTCACCGCAATCGGAATGTACGGAGGCGAAGCCGTCGGGGTCGGGCAGGCTCCCGGCGCGCCGCGGCCGAATGGCGTGGTCGGCGACGGTATCGTTGTACGCCGCGCGGATGTTGCCGAAGATGCGGGTCTGTATTTCTTCGATGGGGTCGGTCATCTTTATATTTCCGTTATTGTCTTCAATTCAGGGTGATGGCTTTTAAGAAGGCGGGGGTGTCCGTATTGGCGCTGAGGAGCGTTGCCATTCGCGCCACCTTGGACGGCTGGTGAAACCGGGTGCGGAGAATTCGGTCGTCAAGGCGGCCGGTAATCGCCGCCGCGTTGAGTTTGGTGGTGATGAGCGCCACCTTTTTATCCCGGGCGCGCAACTGCACCATCGGGATGACGGCGGCGTCGCCGTAAAGCACCAGCGCCCGGGTGTCGGTCGCCAGCGCCGCCATCTGCATATCGGCGCGTTCCGCCCGCAGGATGGCGACCTTTTCACTTTTCCGGTTGAAATAGGGCAGGGCAGAGTCGGCGGTCATTGCTCCCAGCATAAAATTACCCGCCAGATCGTCTTCCTGTGAACCCGCAGCAGCAATCTGTCCCTCGAGCAGTTCCGTCAGCTCTTTCAAGCTGAAAGTCAGGAGGGCTTTCTCCTCCGGCAGCGCGCCGAGAATATTTACCTTTCTTTCTTTCAGTGCGGCTTTGCGGAGATTGACCGATGCCATCCCCCCGGCGGGGATTTTGTTGATGATAACGCCGTCCGCTGCGGCGTAATTGGGCAGGATATCGATTTCATCGTAAATGCCGATCAGCAACGTTTTGCCGGGGAGCGCCTGTATCACCGCCGGGAGCTGGCTTTCCACCAGTACGATGTCTTTGCCGGCGGCGACTTTAGCGAAAGCGGCTTTGACGCCTTGCTTTAACTCGTTTTCATCTTTGAATACCGGGGACAGTTCCGCCGCGGTTTCCGCGAGCCTGAGGGTATCTTTCAGGAAAGCGGCGTCGGCGTCCGGCGCCCCGCCGATGACAGGCTGTAAATAACCGACATTTTTACCCTGCTGGCGGAGAATTTGACCGAACCCGGCGCAAATTGCCGTTTTCCCGGCGCGGCGGGAAAGAGAAGTGACGTGCAATGTAACCATGCTGTCTACGCCTCCCCGTTATTCGTAAGTCTTGACTATTATAACGTTTTGCGGGAGTTTGGTAAAGGTTATGTTTTCCCCGAGAGTATTAATTTAACCAGCGCCGCCGGCGCGGCGGCAGTATAATCGGCGGCGCAGTTTTCCAGGGGCGGCACGCCCCAGTGGGCATGGCAGCCGCGGCAGCCGGCATTTCGCGCCGCCAGCATGTCGTTCAGACTGTCACCTACGTAAAGCGTCTCCGGGGCAGACGCGCCTAACCTTGCCATTGCCAGCATTATCCCCGCCGGGTCCGGTTTGGGCTGCGGGACGTCCTCAAATCCAACGATTACCTGAAAAAACTGCCGGACCCCGGTTCTCTCGAGCTCGGTCGCGGCGCCGGCGCGTTGTCCCTCGAAGATAAAATCGCGCCCCTTGGTGGTCACTACTCCCAGCTGGATGCCGTTTTGGGAAAGCGTGGTCAGCATTTTTCGGATGCCGGGGTAGAGCCGCGCCGCCGCCGGGCTTTTCGTCCAGTAAAGGCGGCGGTAAGCATCGAAAAGCATCGTGATAGTCGCTTCTGAGGTCACCCCGCTGCGGCGGAAAATATCCCTTAGCTCTAGCCCCCGTAGCCGGCTCAGGTCCCAGTCTGCGGGCAGCGGTAGTTGATATTCCGCGAATATGCGGCGGATGGTCAGCTCCCGTGTGCGAAAGGTATCCAGCAGTGTGTCATCGAGGTCGAAAAGCGCCGCGGTAAACATCTTCAGACAGTTTCCTCCGTGAGAATGATTCGGGCAGCGGCGTCCAGGTCGGCGGCGTAGTGTTTAACGTCTGGGGTTAACGGACTGTGCACCAGAATTGCCCGGATGCCGGCGGTTTCGGCTCCGCTGATATCCGCCACCGGGTTGTCGCCTACCATCCAGACATTCCGCGGATGCCCGGCGAGGCGGAGCGCATTGGCAAATGCCAGCGGATTCGGTTTCTCATAACCGCTGACCGCGGAGGAAATGCACCGGTCGATGCAGGCGGCGAGTCCAATTTGATGGACAATGTCCGCGAGTTCCGGCACGTGGTTGGAGAGGATGAAATGCCGCCAGCCGGCGGCTTTGAGCAGTGTCAGGACGGGTACCGCATCTGCGTAAAGTTTGAATCGGCTCGGTTTGACGTAGTATTGCCGTACCAGCCCGGCAAGCTCCCGGGCGCGTGCCGCGGGAAAACCGACTCCTTCGTAAGTTTTGATGAAAACCGGATTCAACGCCTCCCACCAGTCGTCGGCATTCTGCAAATGGCAATGGGATTCCTCCGGTCTGTGCCAGAAAAAACCTTCTCTCAGAAAAGGGCGGATTTGTTCCATCCGGACTTTATGCCCCGGTTCGTGGGCATCCAGCACGTCCAGTAGGGCGCCGCGCCATAAACCGGGCGAATCCGCCAGCGTGCCGTCAAAATCCCAGAAAATGACCTTATTCGAGTTTCTCATCGGTGTCTTTATTGTATTGATATTCTCGGGCAGTAAGCAAGCATTCTTTTTTTATCAGTAGTCCATCGTGGCGGCAGGTTTGACACCCGCGACGGGTTATAATACATTTGAAATAAGATAATTCGGTACGTTTCAATAGCGGTGAAAATAAGGAAGGAGCAAAATGTCTAGAATTCCCAGCGTATCGCTGGCGGGTCAGGTGGCGGTGGTGACGGGTGCCCGGCGGGGTATCGGCGCGGAGACGGCGCTGGTGCTGGCGGAAGCCGGGGCGGACGTGGTGGTAAGCGATTTAGTGACGGAAAAGGGCGAACTGGATGCCGTGGCGCAGGAAATCCGCGGTCTGGGCAGAAAAGCCCTGGCGATAAAAGCCGATGTCCGGGAGCGGGAACAGGTGGAGGCAATGGTGAAAAAAACGGTGGAGGCTTTCGGGCGGATTGATATCCTGGTAAACAATGCCGGCATCGGGATGCCGGAAGGTCCCCACGAGCCGGAAAAATTTGAAGAGCGGCAAAAAATGATTCAGCAGCGTATGGCGGAATTTATGAACGCCAAAACGATGCTGAATCACTATGACGAGACGAGATACGAAAAAATATTGGAAACTAACCTCCGCAGTATTTTGGTGTGCAGCCGCGCCGTGGCGGACGTGATGATAAACCAGAAGTACGGCAATATCGTTAATCTGTCCTCGGTGCAGGCTTACGACCGGGGCGCTCCGGCCTGGGGCGCCTACAGCATTTCCAAGCGCGGCATTCTGATGATTACGGAAGCGCTGGCGGTGGACCTGGCGCGCTACAATATCCGGGTGAATGCCATTGCTCCCGGGGGCATCGTGACTGAGATGATGCGTGATATCATAGCGCGCCCGGAAATGAAACAGATGCTGGAAAACCGGATGCTGCTGGGGGGTAAACTAATCGGCCCGGAGACCTGCGGTCATTTGATTCTGTTCCTGGTCTCGGACCTGGCAAAATATATCACCGGGCAGACCATTACCATCGACGCCGGTTTGACCCTGGCACGGGGGTAAAGATCCCCGGGATTTATGCACTCTGCTTGCAAACCCTTTAACAGCGTGTTAATATAACATCCAGAGCCCTTTAAGCTGGTCCTGTGAGGCTGGCAAGGAGAAGAGATGTATACTTACACAAAAACCTCTTGCGATTCAAAGCGAGGGGTTTTTTTATGACCGAAAAAGTCATTATGGCGCCGGATGACATCAAGCGCACGCTGGCGCGCATTTCCCACGAAATCATCGAGCGGCACAAATCCCTGGACGATACCGTGATTATCGGTATGCACACGCGCGGGGTGCCGCTTGCCCGGCGCCTTGCCGCCAACATCAGCGTTTTCGCCGGGGTCAGCCTGCCGGTCGGTTCGGTGGACATTTTGCCTTACCGCGATGACCTCGGAGACATTCACCCCGCGCCGGCGCTGGACCGGTCGGACATCCCCTTCAGTGTCATCGGCAAATCCGTGATTGTGGTAGATGACGTGCTCTACACCGGGCGCAGCATCCGCGCCGCGATGGATGCCATCATCGACCTGGGGAGACCGAAATCAATCCAACTGGTGGTGCTCATCGACCGCGGCCACCGGGAGCTCCCTATCCGCGCCGATTATGTAGGCAAAAATGTGCCCAGCGGCCGCGATGAGGAAATTGCCGTCCGCCTGGTGGAAACCGACGGTGTGGATGAAGTGGCGATTATCAACCAGCCAGCCATTAAAGAGTCGAGGGTCACGCTCACAGGAGGGCAGTGAGATGTCGTTAAAAAACAGAGATGTGGTTACCATCGATGACCTGACCAACGGTGAAATCGAAAATATCTTTACCACCGCCGATGAAATGTCGGCGGATTTGGCGGCGGTTTACGGACTGTGCCGGGGCAAGGTGATGGCGAGCCTGTTCTTCGAGCCTTCCACCCGCACCCGGCTGTCTTTTGAAACGGCGATGCAGCGGCTCGGGGGCAGCGTCATCAGCGTCTCGGATACTAAATCCACCTCGATGTCCAAAGGTGAAAGCATCGCCGATATGGCGCGCATCGTCAGCGGCTACGCGGATATCATCGTCATCCGGCACCCGTGGGAAGGCGCCGCCCGGCTGGTGGCAGACTATGCCGGGGTCCCGGTCGTCAATGCCGGCGACGGCGGGCACCAGCATCCCACCCAGACGCTGGCGGACCTTTATACCCTGCAGAAAGAACGCGGCAGCCTGCGCGGTTTGAACATCGCCCTCTGGGGCGACCTGAAATACGGGCGCACCACCCACTCCCTTATCTTCGCGCTGGCGAAATTCGGGGCGAATATTATCTTCTGCCCCAGCCCCGGTCTGGAAGTGCCGGAAAATATTATGCACAAACTGGTAATGGAATACGGCGGCAAGCTGGAGAGATTCAACGGCTCCACGCGTAAGGTCACGGCGGGGAAAATCCCGGTGAGCGCCGCCTATATTACCACCGGTAAATCAAGCCAGCTGGCAATGATGCCGGAAATTGACTTTGAGCTGGAGATTAAGGACGGCATCGACGCGTTGTACGTGACTCGCCCCCAGAAAGAACGCTTTACCGCCGAAGAACAGCATGCGGAGCAGCCCTTCCCCAGCGTGAACAGGCAAATGCTGGAAGGTAAAGCCTTTGAGAAAGCGCTGATTATGCATCCCCTGCCGCGGGTGGACGAACTGGCATACGATATGGACGGCGACCCGCGGAGTATGTACTTCAAGCAGGCGGCGCGCGGGGTGCCGGTAAGAATGGCTTTATTGGCGCATCTGCTGGGAGCTAAAGAAACCGCCGCGGACGTCGCGCAACCCGCCGCCGTGGATTACCCCGTTTACCGTCGTGATTACGCGGTGGCGTGCAACAATTCCCGCTGCGTCACCCAGCAGGAGACCGAACAGAAATACCTCAAGCCCGCCTTTAAGATTGTCAACCGCAAGCCGCTTACTTTCCGCTGTGTGTACTGTGAGCACGGCACCGAACCTGGATTTGTCGCCAGCACGGAATGGCATCAGGGAATGGTGGAGAGTAAAAAATATCACCGCGCCAATAGCCACCTCGCCCGGAAAATCAGCGAAGAAAATCTTATCGCCTTCGATACCGCGCAGGAAGCCGAAGCCCGCGGATTCCGGGCGGGATATTTCGCTGGAGCGGCGACGCGGTCGCCGCGAAAGAAGGCAAATAATGAGTAAACCGTTATTGCTTCAGGGCGGGCGCATTATCGACCCCGGGCGGAAGATTGACCGCCTCGGGAATCTCCTGGTTAAAGACGGAAAAATTGCCTGGTGCGGCGCCGCCGGTGAATTGCCGGACGTGCCCGCCTGTGATGTCATCAACGTTGAAAATTTGATTGTCTCGCCGGGGTTTATCGACTGGCATTGCCACCTCAGAGAGCCGGGATTCGAGGCTAAAGAGACTATCGCCACCGGCGTCCGGGCGGCGGCGAAGGGCGGTTTTACCACCATTTGCTGTATGCCTAATACCCGGCCGCCCCTGGATAACATTAAAACCATCGATTTTGTGAAAACCCGCGCTGAAAAAGAGGATATCGTGCAGGTACTGCCGGTAGGTTGCATTACTAAAGGCAGAAAAGGCGAGGCGCTGGTAGATATGAGCGCGCTGGCGCAGGCGGGTATCGCCGGGTTCAGCGATGATGGCGATACCGTGAAAAATGACGAATTGATGCGCGGCGCTTTAATGAAAAGCCGCGAGCTGGCGCTGCCCGTTATCGATCACTGCGAGGACCCGGTCGGCGGTCCCCCGGAAGGTGAAGTCAAAATGGTCGCCCGCGACCTGCAACTGGCGGCGGAAACCGGGGGCTGGATACACATTGCCCACGTCAGTACCGCCGGCGCCGTGGAGCTCATCCGCAAAGCTAAAAAACAGCGGGTCAAGGTCACCGCCGAGGTGACGCCCCATCACCTGGAGATGACGGAAGAACTGGTGCCGCGTTGCGGCGCGCTGGCAAAGGTCAATCCGCCGTTGCGCACGCCTGCCGACCGCCGGGCGCTGAGCGCCGCCTTGAAAGAGGGGGTCATTGACTTTATCGCCACCGACCATGCCCCGCACACGGCGGCGGAAAAACAAAAGGAATTCGCCCTGGCGCCCGCCGGTATCAGCGGCTTCGAAACTGCCTTCGGCAGCCTGATGTTCCTGGTGCACGATGGCAAGTTGACCATCAACGAGCTGCTCGCCTGTCTAACCAGCCGGCCGGCGGCGTTCCTCAACAAGCACTTCGAAGTTACCGGGGACCTGATTACCGGGAGCTATGCCGATATTACGCTCATCGACCCGCATAAAAAATGGCTGGTGAACGCTAATAAATTCCTTTCGCGCGGTAAAAACACCCCGCTCGACGGGCAGGTGTTGAAAGGCCGGGTCGTCGCCACTTTGTTCCGCGGCAAGCTGGTTTATCAGGATGCCTCAATTCGCGTTACAGGTATGAAAAAATAATGGATAAAATTGCCAGACTGGTTTTAGCCGACGGCTCGGTTTATGAGGGAATTGCTTTCGGGGCGGAGACCGATGCCTTTGGGGAGGTCGTCTTCAATACCAGTATGAACGGCTACCAGGAAATGCTCACCGACCCTTCTTACGCCGGGCAGATTGTGCTGCCGACGTACCCGCTCATCGGCAACTATGGTATCAACGAGAATGACGAAGAGTCCGACCGCATTCAGGTGAAAGGCTTTATCGTCCGCGAGGAGTGCCCGGAACCCAGCCATTACCAGAGCTTCGAGACACTGGATGCTTATCTGAAAAAGAGCGGCATTCCCGGTGTCTGCGGTCTGGATACCCGCGCCGTGACCCGCCGGCTCCGTGCCGCCGGCGTGATGATGGGCGTTATCACTACCCTCCCGGCTGATGTAGCCCTGCTCAGACTGCGCCAGCAGCCTGTTTACGGGAGCATCGATTTTGTGAAGCAGGTCAGCACGCCAGAGGTTTTTGAGTGGGATAAAGAAAGAACATCCGGGAATAAATATAATGTGGTGGCGTTCGATTGCGGCACCAAGCGTAATATTCTGCGTTTGCTCAAGGCGCGCGGCTGCCGGGTGACGGTCGTCCCCTGCACCACCACCGCCGCCGCGATTTTAAAACTGAATCCGGACGGCATCCTGCTTTCCCCGGGACCCGGTGACCCTGAGTTGCTGGATTACGCCGTGCAGACCGTGCGGGGGCTTATCGGCAGGAAGCCGTTAATGGGCATTTGTCTGGGTAACCAGCTCATCGCCCGGGCATTCGGGGCAAAGACCTTCAAACTCAAGTTCGGGCATCGCGGTGGCAACCATCCCGTCAAGGAATTCGCCACCGGGCGCGTCCACATCACGGCGCAGAATCACGGCTACGCGGTGGACCCGGACACCCTGAAAGACGGGCTGGAAGTTACGCACCTCAACCTGAACGACAACACGGTCGAGGGCTTGCGGCATAAAGAACTGCCCATCTTCAGCATCCAGTACCATTCGGAGGATTCCCCCGGCCCGATGGACAACCGGTATTTGTTCGACAGATTTATTGAAATGATGGAGAAAGGGAAATAAACTGCCTTGTCATTCTGAATGAAATGAAGAATCTCAGGGTGGTGGGGGAGTCCCCGTCCTCCTCCCCGAGATACATTCCCCCGATTTTCATCGGGGTCAGTATGACAAAAAGTAAGGAACATTATTCCTGCGAAGGCAGGAATCCAGATATAGTTGCTTGTCTTTGCGAGGAAGCGATAGCGACGAAGCAATCTCAAGCAGAACTAATAAACAATACATCAGGAAAAACAAAACGGGTAGGAAGAGAGTAACTGTATTACCTTAGAGGTGTAACAAACGAATGGTTTTAGATTGCCACGTCCCGATGTCATCGGGACTCGCAAAGACGATTAGGGAATTAGATTCTTCACGGAGTTTACACTGAGTTTAGCGAATGTGTTCAGAATGACAGGATAGAACATAGTTACTCCTGCGGAGGCAGGAATCCATTCTTAACTGAAGGAACAGCATGACCGAAAAACCTAAAAAAGTCCTCATCATCGGCTCGGGGCCTATTGTCATCGGGCAGGCAGCGGAATTCGATTATGCCGGCGCCCAGGCGTGCAAGGCGATGCGCGAGGAAGGCGTGATTTCCGTCCTCGTTAACTCCAACCCCGCCACGATTATGACCGATGAGGATATCGCCGATATTGTCTACATCGAGCCGCTGACCGTGGAAGTCATCAGACGCATTATCGAAAAAGAACGCCCGGACGGCTTGCTGCCCACGCTCGGGGGGCAGACGGGCTTGAACCTTGCCGTCGAACTCGCGGACGTCGGTGTTCTGGAGAAATACAATGTCCGCGTCCTCGGTACGCCCATTCAGACCATCCGCCAGGCGGAAGACCGGGAGCTTTTCAAGCAGCTGCTCATCCACATCGGGGAGCCGGTGCCCCGCAGCGAAACCGTCAGCAGTATGGACGAAGGACGCCGCGTGGCGCGGGAGATTGGGCTGCCGGTGGTTATCCGCCCTGCCTATACGCTCGGCGGTACCGGGGGCGGTTTTGCCCACGACTGGAAAGAGCTGGAGCTGGTGCTGGAATCCGGTCTTACCGCCAGCCCTATTCACCAGGTGCTGGTAGAGGAATCGGTCGCTGGGTGGAAAGAGCTGGAATACGAGGTGATGCGCGACGGCGCCGATAACTGTATCACCATCTGCAATATGGAAAATATCGACCCGATGGGTATCCACACGGGGGACAGTATCGTCGTTGCCCCCAGCCAGACCCTGACCAACAAAGAGTACCAGATGCTGCGTACCGCCAGCCTGAAAATTATCCGGGCGCTGGGGATTGAGGGCGGGTGCAACGTGCAGTTTGCCCTCGACCCGAAAAGCCAGCGTTATTATGTTATCGAAGTTAATCCCCGGGTCAGCCGCTCCTCGGCGCTGGCGAGCAAAGCTACCGGCTATCCCATCGCCCGCGTCGCCTCCAAAATTGCTGTCGGCAAACGGCTGGATGAAATCCCCAACGCGGTCACGGGCAAAACCCTGGCGGCATTCGAGCCGGCGCTGGACTACATCGTGGTGAAAATCCCGCGCTGGCCCTTTGACAAATTCGCGACCGGCGACCGGCTGCTGGGCACCCAGATGAAAGCCACCGGCGAGGTGATGGCGATTGACCGCACCTTTGAAGCCGCGTTGCAGAAAGCCGTCCGCTCGCTGGAGTTCGGCAGAAAAACGCTGCTCTGGGAAGACCCCAAATGGCAGTTGGGCGCGGATATCAAGCGCTACCCGCTGCAGCCCACCGATATTCGCCTGTGGGTCATTATGGCGGCGCTGCGCCGGGGCATTCCGCCGGAACAAATTCACGAAAAGACGCGTATCGATTTCTGGTTCCTGCATAAACTCCAGAATATCGCCGATATGGAAAAACGCCTGCAGGCGCGCCCTTTGACGCCCGCTTTGCTGCTGGAGGCGAAGCGGCTGGGCTTTTCCGACGAGATGATTGCGGTTCTGGGTGAACTGACGCCGGAACAGGTGCGGCAGAAGCGTCGGGAAGAGAACATCAAACCGGTCTTCAAAATGGTGGATACCTGCGCCGCGGAATTCGATGCCGCCACGCCTTATTTTTACTCTGCCTACGAGCAGGAAAACGAAGCTATCCCCAGCGCGGTCAAGAAAGCCGTGGTCATCGGCTCGGGGCCCATCCGCATCGGGCAGGGCATCGAGTTCGATTACTGCAGCGTCCACGCCGCCCGGGCATTGCGTGAAAACGGCTACCAGAGCATTATGGTAAACTCCAATCCGGAAACGGTTTCTACCGACTTTGATACCAGCGACCGGCTGTACTTCGAGGCGCTGGATGAAGAAAGCCTGCGGGATATTTTAGAGAACGAAAACGCCGCTGCGGTGCAGGCGACGCCCTCCATCGTGCAGTTCGGCGGTCAGACCGCCATCAATCTGGCGGAACCGCTGACACGCAGTGAAAATCCGCTTTATGGTTCTAATCTGGAGACTATCGACCTGGCGGAAAACCGCCGCCGTTTTGAAAAATTCTTGGGAGAGATGGGGATTCCCCAGCCCCCGGGCGCCGGGGTTACCAGTCTCGAAGAAGGGCTGGAGGTCGCGCGGCGCATCGGCTATCCGGTGCTGGTACGCCCCAGCTACGTTCTCGGCGGGCGGGCAATGGAAATCGTCCACAATCCGGAGGAACTGGCGCATTTTATGGGGCTGGCGGCGGAGGTGAATACGGGTAAGCCGGTGCTGATCGACAAATACCTCGAGGGCAAAGAGGCGGATGTGGACGCCATTTGCGACGGCGAAACGGTGCTGATTCCCGGGATTATGGAGCACATCGAGCGGGCAGGGGTGCACAGCGGCGATTCGATGGCGGTCTACCCGGGGCTGAATTTCACCACCGCGGAAATTGATACCATGGTGGATTATACCGTCAGGGTGGGGCTGGCGCTCAAGGTCAAAGGCTTGATGAATATACAATTTGTGATTATGCCGGAGCACCCGGTGGGCGGTGCCGCCGTCTATATCCTGGAGGTCAACCCCCGCGGCTCGCGGACGGTGCCGTTCATCTCCAAGGTCACAGGCGTGCCGATGGTGAAAACCGCCGTCAAGGTGATGCTGGGGCAAAGCCTCCGGGAGCAGGGGTTTGAGACCGGTTTGTATAAACGCCGCCGGCTGGTCGCCATCAAAGCCCCGGTTTTTTCCATGTCCAAGCTCATCGGGGTGGATACCCACCTCGGACCGGAGATGAAGTCCACCGGCGAAGTGATGGGTATCGACTACAACTTTGAGGCGGCGCTGGTAAAAACCTTAATGGCATCCGGCTTGATGCTGCCGCCGCAGGGGAGTATACTGCTCAGCATCTGCGACAAGGATAAGCCGGAAGCCGCGCCGATTATTAAAAAGCTGGCGGCAGTCGGTTACAAACTATTTGCCACGGAAGGCACCGCCGCCATGATTGATAAAATGGGGCTGCCGGTCACCGTCATCACCAAGAAATTGGGCGAGGGGCATCCCAACGTGGTGGATGCCATCAACGAGGGGATTGTCCAGGGCGTTATCAACACGGTTACCAGCGCCGGTACGGTGCTGCGGGACGGCTTCTATATCCGGCGGGCGGCGGCGGAAAAACGGGTGCCGTGCTTCACCTCGCTGGACACCGCCCGTGTCGCCGCGGATGCCCTGCAACAGGGGAATCGTCGCGGCTACCAGGTGCAGCCTATCAACAAATACCGTGAAGGGAGGGCGCCGGCATGAAACAGCAAAAAGCCGCCGTGATTTCCAACCGGGAGCTTTACCCGGGAGTTTACCTGCTGTGGGTGCAAGCTAATGTGGCTCTGCTAAAAACCAGACCGGGGCAATTCTTTATGGTGAAATGCGGTGAGGAAACGACCCTGCGGCGTCCCATCAGCATCCACTTGATTGACGAAGCGGGGCAAAAAATTGCGTTTTTATACGCGGTGGTGGGCAAAGGCACGGACTGGCTGGCAAAACTGCCGGCGGGAGATATCGTGGACATCCTGGGACCGTTGGGCAACGGATTTACGCTGGATAAGAAAACGAAAAATATACTGCTGGTCGCCGGGGGCATCGGCATGGCGCCGCTGGCGCAACTGGCGCAGACCGCTCATGATGCAGGCAAAAAAGTCACGCTCCTGCTGGGCGCGGCGACGGCTTCGAAACTGTATCCGTCAAAACTGCTGCCGCCGGGCGTGAAGGTGGTTTTAGCCACGGACGACGGCACTAAAGGTCACCAGGGTCTGGTCACGGATTTGCTGCCGCGGTACGCCCCGCCAGCCGACCGGATCTATATCTGCGGGCCGATGCCGATGTTTAAATACATTGCGGCGCAGCGGGAAAAACTAGGTTTAGCCGGCAAACAGGTAAATATCTCGCTGGAGATGCGGATGGCGTGCGGCATCGGGGTGTGTCTGGGGTGCACTATCCGCACGGTCTCCGGTCCCAAAGAAGTGTGCCACGACGGTCCCGTGTTCCGGCTGGATGAGGTAATCTGGGACGAGTTGACGGAGATATAGTCAACGGGGAAAAACAGGCATGTCTTTTATTCTCCCCTTACCTGTGCGGCTCGCTGCCCTGTAAGATGGTGAGCAATTGTTTGCCTCAATCGAAAACCGCTTGCGCCGGCATATCGCAATCGATGCACAATGTTTCCAGCGGCAGCCCGATAGCCTCCGCCAACTCGTGCACGGTGGTGTATTCCAGGCTCTCGATACCGAGAATTTTCGCCCGCTTTTTAATTGACGGCACTTTGGCTGCCAGGAGCTCGCCTTTTTTTACCGATTTGCCCCATTTGCAGTATGAGAAAGAGTCCGGGTTTGAAATCCTGAAATGAATTTCGCTGATACCCAGCGCCCGCAGCTTCGGCACCAGGTTCCTTTCAATCTGGGTACCCCGGCGCACGGAATCATCGCACATCACCACTTTTTTCCCGGCGTAACTCTCGCCGCTTCTCATCTGCTTCACCTGCGCTTCGATGTTTCTTTTCGACTGGTCGGGTTTAAAGTAACTCCGGCCGGCGTACGGGTATTTTATTAAAACCTCGTCGTAAACTGGTATTCTATCGATTTTCCCCTCGTTAACCTGGCGGCAGCATTCCTGGTGATATCCGATGGCGCAGAATCGTCCGGAGTCCGGCACCGGGGCTACGATATCGGGGATAAACCCCCGCGCGATGTCACGTTTCGCCAGGGCTGCCCCCAGTTTTTTTCTCACGGCTGAAACCGGGATGTTTTTAAACACCGCGTTGGGGAAGTTGGTATACACCCAGACGAAGGTGCAAATCTGGGTTTTTCCTGGAGGCAACCTGCCCACGGTTTCGATGGTGTCGTTTTTCAGCAAGACGATTTCCCCGGGGTCAAGGTCACACTTATAATTGAATTCCCAGTTGGCAAAACCGCACGGGTCGGTGGTGGCGACAATTGCCCCGTTTTTCTGCCCGAAGACCAGCGGCCAGCGGCCGGCGGGGTCGGAAACAACGTAGATTCCCTCGGGGGTGAGTATCGAGACGGAAAAAGCCCCTTCGACCTCGTTGTTCAGCCGTCCGATGCCGTCAACAAATCCTTTCCCCTGGGCAATCAGCTTGGCAATGATTTCTATATCGGCGCCTCCCCAGGCAAAAGAATGCCCGGCCGCCTTGAACTTGTCGATTAACTCATCCCGGTTGGCGATGTTGCCGGCAAAACAGGTAACAAAGTCTCCCAGTTTGGAATCCACCAGTATCGGTTCCCGGTTATCCCCGCAGTAACCGATGCCCATCGTCCCCTCGAGTCCCGTCATATCGTTGCTGAAAGTCGGTCTTACCAGTCCCCGGTGGGTGCGGATATTTATTTTCCCGTTGTTGAAGGAGGAAAATCCGGCGTAATCTTCTCCCAGGTGCTGCTGGTAGAATGTCAGCCCGTACAGGTCGTCCAGGAAATTACCCCGGTACTTTTTGGTGTCTATGCTTAAAGCCACGAATCCGGCCATAAAACAACCTCCTCCCGGACGTGCCAATAGTGCGCGGTCGGATATGATTATAGTCTGTTATTCACGCAAATAGCAACGGGTTATGCCCGCCGGCAGACGGCTTCAGGACAGGTGATGACGCGTTGCGATGGAAGTGGGAATTTACCGGAACAGAACCGCAGACGTTATGTGTCAGACTATCATTTCTGGTTTGTACCGATAATTCAGTATTTCTCCCAAACTCCTTTCCACAAAAAACGAGAAGAATTGTAATCAATACGTAAAAGAGAAAACGAGGTCCAGCAGTTGAATTCCGGCGTTGTGAAAACACACCACGTCTATAGTGCTTTGATATTGGTAGTGTCATTGACTATACTCAACCCGTAATGATAATTTTAGGTATTACCGCCTATGCCTGCAGGTTGACGTATCTTTAACGTAAATCTTATAATAAACATTAGAAGAATCATCACGGAAGGTGAATAAATATGGCGAATCAAATCGGCAAACGTTATCAATGCACCAAGTGCGGTAGCGAGTTTATCGTTACCAAAGCGGGCAACGGCACCCTGGTGTGCTGCGGCCAGCCCATGGAAATCAAAAAATAAATTCGTGCCAAGGAGGCATTTGCAGTGGCAAGTCAGTTAGGTAAGAGATACAAGTGCGAAGTTTGCAACACCGAAATCCTGTGTATCAAAGCCGGGGCCGGGCAGACGGAATGCTGCGGTAAACCCGTGAAACTCCAGGAACCTAAACCCATTCCTTCTTCAGACTAATAACCCCAGCCCCTGACAACTTTACCGTGACGCGATGGATACTGGTGAGCGTGCGTAATCTGCGCCTCGCCAGTATTGTTTTTCCGGGTTATTTTTGTACCAGCGAGAAGAACTCGGCGCGGCTGGCGGCGCGCTTGCGGAAAGTGCCCCGGAGCGCCGAGGTAATGATATTCGTGCCGGGTTTCTTGACCCCCCGCATCACCATGCACATGTGTTCCGCCTGAATCACCACCGCCACTCCCTGCGCCTGTAAGCCCTCGGCAATCGTGTCCGCGATTTGCGAGGTCATCCTTTCCTGTATCTGGGGGCGCCGCGCGTAGATTTCTACCACCCGCGCCAGTTTGCTGATACCCACCACTCTCCCGGCGGCGTTGGGCAGGTAGCCGATGTGGACGACCCCGTAAAAAGGCAAAAGGTGGTGCTCGCACATCGAATAAAAGGGGATATCCTTTAGAATTACCATCTCCCGGTGCCCCAGTTCGTAGCCGACTTTCAATTCCTCACGCGGGTCCATATTCATTCCGGCGAAGATTTCGGCGTACATTTCCGCCACGCGCCGGGGCGTTTCCAGCAAACCCTCCCGTTTGGGGTCTTCCCCGATGGCGGTGATAATATTTTTCACGGCTTTCTTGATTTCTGGTTCCTGTATCATCCTGTCCTCCCGGAAGCGCGTAATCAGCTTATGTTATGCGATTTTGGCGCATCTTTCAAGCGGTAAAGCACGAAACCCAGCCCTAATGCCATCAACGACAGCCCCAGGCAGAGGACAAAAGCGATTTTGTATTCCCCGGTGGCATCGAAAATCGCCCCGGCGACCGGCGGCGCCACCATGATTCCCAGGTTGGTGAACAACCCCAGCGTTGCCATAATCGTCCCCAGCGACCGGTTGCCGAACATCTGGGCTGGGGCGGCGGCTTCCATCGGCACGAAGGTGCCGTAAGCCAGCCCGAACAGGGCGGCGAACAGGTAAAAAGACCATTCTCCCGGCGACCACAGTAGCAGGCTCAGGGCGGTGACGGCGAACGCCATGCTGAGGCACATCGCCAGCCGGAGGCCGGTTTTATCCGACACCGGGCCGATAGATAACCGTCCGATGATGCTGAAGCCCCCGATCACGGAGACGGCGCTGGCGGCGAAAATCGGGGACACGCCGATATCCCGGGCGTGCGCCACGATGTGCACGTACATCACGTTCAAACAGGAGAAGAACCCCAGGAACATTCCGCCCAGCAGCCAGAAGCGCGGATTTTTCATCGCTTCCTTCAGGGACAACCCGTTGTTAGCCGCCGGGGACGGTTTTCCCGCAGGAGCGCTGGCGGCGCCGTAGGGCAGCAAGCCCATTTCCGCCGGGTCGCGTTTCAAAAACTGCGCCAGCGTGAGAATGATCACCGTGTCGGTGATGCCTAAATACAGGCAAGTATTCTGCCAGCTGATCGTGTCGATTAAAACCTGGGTCACCGGTGGCCAGATGACGGCGCCGATGCCGAAGCCGACGACGGAGATGCCGATGGCGGTGGACTGCCGTACCGCGAACCAGCGGGGCATGGCGGAAATGACCGGGATGTAAATCATCGCCTGCGCCGCGCCCATGGTAATCCCCCAGGCAAAAAAGACCTGCCAGAGTTCGCTCACGCGGGACATCAGCAGGAAGCCGACGCCGACCAGCAAGCCCGCGGCGGTGACAAAGTAGCGGGGTCCGTATTTATCCGCCAGCCGGGCGACAAACAGGGAGAGGATGGCGGCGAACATCGAGGCAATGGACGGCGCCCAGGATAACGCGCCGCGGTCCCAGCCGAATTCCTCCGTCAATGGTATCAGCAGCACCCCGAAGGTGTTGAAGCGCATCGAGTAAAAGCTGAAAATCACCGCCGCCAGCCCGGCGATAACCCAGCCGTAGTGCAGACGTTTCATCGATTAACTACCGACCGTATCTACCTTTTTACGTAATTGGTCTCCCTTTCGTAAAGGGAGATACAGAGGGATTTCAATGCCCCCTTAATCCCCCTTTTCTAAAGGGGGGAGAAGAGTGTGCCAGGATTACTTTTTTCAATTGTGATAATAACTACTTCCAGCCGAGCACTTTTTCCACAGCGGCGGCCGTGGGCGCGATGCGGGTGAAAGGCGGCACAGCTTGTACTGAGCCTGTCGAAGTATCTTTCAGGGCGGCATCGGCGTCTTTGAGTCCGTTACCGGTGACGATGCAGACAATCTTCTTGCCGGTGAAATCCCAGCCCTGCCGCTTGAGCTTGAGCAGCCCCGCCAGGGGAGCCGCGGACGCCGGTTCGCCGAAAACGCCCTCGCGGCTGGTCATCAAATGGTAAGCCTGCATTATCTCCTCGTCCGTGACCATATCGATGACCCCGCCGGATTCATCGCGGGCGGCGACGGCTTTCTGCCAACTCGCCGGGTTGCCGATACGGATGGCGGTGGCAATCGTTTGGGGATGTTCGACGATTTTATTCTGCACGATGGGCGCCGCCCCGGCTGCCTGGAACCCCATCATTTTCGGCAGTTTTTTCATCTTGCCGAGCTTGAAATACTCGGTGTAGCCTTTCCAGTAGGCGGTGATGTTGCCGGCGTTGCCCACCGGGATGAAGTGGTAATCCGGAGCGTCCCCGAGAAAGTCTACGATTTCAAACGAGGCGGTTTTCTGTCCCTCGATGCGGTAGGGGTTGAGGGAGTTGACCAGCGTCACCGGGTGCGTTTCCGTGAGCTTGAGCACAATCTGCAGCGCCTGGTCGAAATTGCCGTCGATGGTCACGATTTTCGAACCGTAAACGATGGCTTGCGCCAGTTTGCCCAGCGCGATTTTCCCTTCCGGCACCATAATGATGCAGCTCAGCCCGTTGTAGGCGGCGTAAGCCGCGGCGGAGGCGCTGGTGTTCCCGGTGGAGGCGCACATGATAGCTTTACTGCCGTCCTCGATAGCTTTGGCGACCGCCATCACCATGCCGCGGTCTTTAAAGGACCCGGTGGGGTTGCAGCCTTCCAGCTTGAAATACAGCTCCGCACAGCCGATGTCTTTAACCATGTGGCGGCTCCTGACCAGCGGGGTGTCGCCCTCGCCCAGGGTGAAAATGGGGGTTTTGGGGGTTAACGGCAGGTACTGTTTATAACGCTCCAGGACTCCGGCTTTCATACGTCTCTCCATTAATTTACGGCAATACTCAATTGTACGCACAACGCTGGTGAATGTGCAACGGGCGAATTTTTATCACGTCATCCAAGACTTGATCCGGGATCCAGCCACATTGTCTTTGCGGGTATATATATTTTATATTGTTTATTAGATACAATTTGAGCTTAATATATTGCCTTATGTCACCCTAGGTGTTTTCGTCAGGTAGTAATTTAAGCTACCTTACTTAAATCCCCGGCCGTTAGGTCGTGGAAGTTTATAGTAAAAAACTTTACATCAATTCTAAAACAAAATCACTCACGACACTAATTTGTTGACAATAATATATTTCGATGGTATATTTTACATTATCTAAGAGAACGGTCTTTGATTTATGAACATTGAACTACGTAAAAAATACATTATGGCAATTGAGAAAGCCATTGGGGCCCGTGTAATCACCCTCATTACAGGAGACCGTCTCGGATTAGAAACACGGATTGCGAGCGACTGTCTCCCTTTACTTTCATCGCTTCTTTCTAAATTAGATGGGACTCAAGACAAAATAGCTTTGTTTATTTACACTCCCGGTGGAGATACGATAGCGGGTTGGGGTGTAGTCAATTTACTAAGGCAATATGGAAAAAAATTTGCTGTTCTGGTACCATTCCGGGCATTAAGCACAGGCACCCTAATTGCCCTAGGTGCAGACGAGTTATACATGGGTAAACATGGCTTTTTAAGCCCGATTGATCCTTCAGTTGCATCTCCATTTAATCCTTCTCCCGAAGGAATACCCCCCCAAGTTCAGAGGCAACTATTACCAGTAAGTGTCGAAGATCTTACTGGTTATCTTGATATTGCACGTAAAGAACTCAAGTTACAAGATGAAGCGAGCCTAGCGAGTGTTTTGAAAATGTTATCTGACCGTATACATCCGCTTGCAATAGGCGCAGTTTATCGTGCGCGGGAGCAGAGTGGTTCCCTTGCTCGACGCCTATTAGAACGCCACCTTGATGATCATAGTAAAGTTGAACATATAGTAGACAAGCTCACTAAAGAACTGCCGACACATAGTTACCTAATCGGTCGGGACGAGGCTCAAGATTTTATTGGTTTAAAACTTTCGGCAACCACTCAAAAACTAGAAACCGCTATGTGGTGTTTATTTGAACAATATGCTGAATGGTTTAAACTTAATGAACCTTATAGTCCTATCCTCGATATTGGGACAGATCAAATAAAAAGAGTAACTTACGAAAGAGCCGCGATAGAGATGATGTCCAAAGGGAAACTACTTCGGTATGTATATATTGCTGACAAGGAACTCATTCACATGCAGGTTCCCATCCAAGGTATTCAGAGTGATCAAGTAGCAGAGCGTATTGTGTATCAGGGTTGGCGGTTAATTTCTGATGGGGAGAATGATTAGCTATGGTAATACTTAATAATAGCCAAATTGCCGACGCCTCAAACACGCCCCCTTCCCGCTATAATCAATCATCAGGTACCGCTGTAATGGTTGATACCGGCATGTCTATCTCGGTCGAAACCGTGATTGATCCTTATATAAAACTTGTTTTTCCATTTATATCATCAATCCCTACTTTCAAACGTACTGCTATTCCATTCGTTGAATCGGAAATAAACCTATTAACCAAGATGAATCGTAAGGCGTCACCCTTACTCGCTGATATCTGGGCAGACGAGTCATATGCCGACTACGATACCTAACTTTGGGGATGTAATCCTACTCCGATTCGATTTTCTTGATGGAACCGGTTACAAGAATAGACCTGCAGTCGTTGTTTCCAACTCGGCTTATTGTCAGAATTGGCAACGAGTAATATTCATACCTGTTAGTTCTTCTCCAGGTCCTGTTGATGGTGCAATGGAAATTACAGATTTGTATAGTGCCTCTCTTAAGGGCAAATCATATTGCCAAGGGATAATATCTACTGCCGACCTAAAGGACATTCAAAGAATAATTGGCTACTTGGCACCAACTGACATCGGTAACTTGAAACGACTTGTTCGCAGTATTCTTGTTCTCTAATACAGATATTCTAACAAACCCACAACAATACATCGTGTGTTAGTATGATTTACCAATCAGTCATCTCCCTGTCTCAATCCCTAATCGTACCCCCCCGCCGCGCCATTTCCCCCTTGCCCCTTCCCTCCCCCCACCTTAAAATTATTCTATGCCTGAATCTACCGTTAACCCAGCTCATTCCCCTAAAAGGAAACGCGGCGGTCAGCCCGGTAATAAAAACGCCCGGGTGCATGGACTTTATGCCTTTTCCCTCGCGCCTGATGATATGGACGCTTTCTCGCAGGACATCTTGGCGCGCGGCATTCTCCCGGATGTTGCCCTCGTCCGTGCCAAACTGCGTGCCGTCATTCTCCACACCCCCCTCAACCGCCGTGCCCTCGACGATGCCGCTGGCATGCTCGCCCGGGTCTATGCGGAGAAACTTCGTTTTAACAAATCGAATACCCGCCTCCTCAAGCGTGTTTTTTGGGCGCTCCTTGAAACCTGTACCCTCATCGCCGACTGTGAAAACCGCCAGCCAAACCCTTCCCCAAAACGAATCGAGCGTAACTTACCAACTGAATAGCCATTTGTCCCCCAAATCCACGCCTGAAAAACCGTCTATAATAAATTTCGGTTTCCTGCAACCAATACGAATACTATATTCCCTGGGGCAGGTTTCAGCAGCTCGCTGCCCTTAACCTTTGTTGACGAACATCGCATAAGTTGCTATGATGGCGGCAAAACGTTGTGGTTTACAGCGGATAAAAAAGGTTAGGAGGGTTATAGTGGATTTCGGTTTCACCCCGGAGCAGGAAAAACTCCGCCAGGAAGTCTATGACTTCTTCCTCAAGGAACTGCCGGAGGATTTTCACCCCAGCCTGTCCAACCGGCGCGCCAACAGCCTGCCACAGCACGAATTCTGGATGGAGCTCCAGAAAAAAGCCGGCGCCAAGGGGTACCTGGCACCCGGCTGGTCTAAGGAAGCCGGCGGCCTCGGCTTGAGCGACATCGAGCAGGGGGTCGTCAGCGAAATGTCCGGCTACTGGGGCGCCACCTGGCCTGATTATATGGGGACGCGTATCTGCGGGCCCCCGCTGAACGTCTTCGGCACGGAGGAGCAGAAAAAACGCTTTCTGCCGCCCATCGCCAGCGGCGAGGTCATCTGGTGGGAAGCCTTCACCGAGCCGGACGCCGGCTCCGACGAGTCCAACGTCTCCCTGAAAGCCGTGCCGGACGGCGACGATTACGTCCTTAACGGACAGAAACACTTTATGACGGCGCCCGGGCCGGCGGATTTTCTCTACACCCTCGCCCGCACGGCGCAGACCACGCCCAAACACCGCGGCTTGAGTCTCTTTTTGGTGGACGCCCATTCCCCGGGTCTCAGCTACCGGCCGCTCCCCACGATGGGCGTGTTCACGATGGAAATCTTTTTTGAAAACGTCCGCGTGCCGAAGAATAACCTCCTCGGCGAAATGAACCGCGGTTTTTACCACGCGATGGTTACTTTCGAATTCGAGCGTACCAATACGACCACGGGCGGCGGCGCCAAGCGCGGTCTGGAAGAGTTGATACAGTTTGCCAAGAAAGAGCGGCGCAACGGCAAGCCTCTAATCGAAGACCCGGAGATGCGCGATATTCTGGCGGAGCGCGCCATCGAATGGCAGCTCAACTGGCTGGGAGGCTGGCGGGACGCCTGGTTCTTCAAGGAACGCAAGCGGCTGGGTTCGCCGCCGCCTTCCACCAGCAACCTGCGCGAAAAGAACGCTGCCGCGCCGCGCGCCGAGGCGTTGATGGATAACCTGGGTCTCTACGGGCAGCTCAAGCGCAACTCCAAGTACAGTAAGTTCGGCGGGATGGCGGAAAGCGCCTGGCAGACCTCGCGCTCGATGCACCCGGCGGGGACCATCGAGATTGCCAAGGTGGTGCTGGCGGGCCGCGGGCTGGGGCTGCCGCGGATCCCGGCGAAGTTCAACAAGGAAATCGCCAAATCCCTGACGGAGAAAGAATAAGATGGATTTTACATATAGCGAAGAACAGGAAATGCTGCGCAAGATGGCACGGGAGTTCCTCGAAAAGGAATGCCCCGAGCGTTTCGTCCGCGATATGGAAAAAGACGAGAAAGGTTACTCTCCGGCGCTGTGGCAGCAGATTGCCGACCTAGGGTGGTTGGGGCTAGTGTTCCCGGAGAAATACGGCGGCAGCGATGGCACCGTGACCGATATGGCGGTGCTTTACGAGGAATTCGGGCGGGCGCTTTTCCCCTCGCCGCACCTTTCTACCGTCATCCTCAGCGGCCTGACGTTGAATTACGCCGGCAGCGAAGCCCAGAAAGCCGAATATCTGCCTAAAATCGCCAGCGGTAAAACGGTAATGGCGCTGGCTTTAACCGAGCCGGAATCAAGCTGGGACGGCAAAGCCTGGGATCCGGAGGGAGTGACCCTCCGCGCCCGGCAGGACGGCGATGACTACGTGCTGAACGGCGCCAAGCTCTTCGTGCACGACGCCGCGGCGGCGGATTACCTGCTGGTAGCGACCCGCACCCGCGCCACCACCAAGCCGGTCAACGGCATCACCCTCTTTTTAGTCAATGCCAGAGACCCCGGCGTGCAGATTACGCCGCTGGTCACTATCGCCGGGGACAAGCAGTGCGAGGTGGTTTTCAAAGATGTCCGCGTGCCCAAGGCGAATATCGTCGGCGAGCTGCATCACGGCTGGGAGCCGCTGACGCGCGCCATTAAAGTGGCGACCGTTTTACTCTGCGCGCAGATGCTGGGCGCCAGCCAGAAATTACTGGAAATGACGCTGGATTACGCCAAAACCCGGGTGCAGTTCGAGATGCCCATCGGCATCCACCAGTACGTGCAGGAACACTGCGTCAAACTCTATGCCGATACCGACGGCATCAAGTGGGCGACTTACCTCGCCGCCTGGAAGCTGACCAAGGGCGAAGGCGCGGAATTCGAGGTCGCGGTTGCCAAAGCCTGGGCGAGCGATGCCTACGAGAGAGTGGCGTGGTACGCCCACCAGGTTTTCGCCGGCGTCGGTTTCACCGTGCTGCACGGCGTGGTGCCGCTTTATTCCAAGCGCGGCAAGGTCTGGCAGCTTTACCTGGGAGATACCAAATACCACAAGGAAAAAATTGTGGAGCAGCTGGAGAAATGGCCGGCGCCGGAAATGCCGCAGGGGCCGCGGCGCGGCTTGTGGGACAACGACCCCGAGCTGATTATCCCGGCGTGGTACGAACCGTTCGTCGCCAAATGTAAACCGGCAGCCTAGACAGTAAGAATTACCATCGAAATGGGGGCAGGTTAATCCTGCCCCCATTTATTAGTATTTAGCGCGTCCTCTGCTTTATTTGCACGGCAGGTTGTGCGGGTGCTAGAATGCTTGCAAGATGAAATATATGCAGCAGGCAATCTCGCTGGCGATGCTGGCGCTGGGGCACACCAGCCCCAATCCGGCGGTCGGGTGCGTGATTGTCAAAGACAATAAAATCGTGGGGAAAGGGTACACCCAGCCCCCGGGGTCGGCGCACGCGGAAATCGTAGCGTTGAAAGAAGCCGGGGAAAAAGCCCGCGGGGCGAAGCTCTACACCACGCTGGAGCCCTGCTGCCATTACGGGCGGACGCCGCCCTGCACGCAAGCCATTATTGCCGCCGGTATTAAAGAAGTACACGCGGCGATATTAGACCCGAACCCGCTGGTCAAAAGCAAGGGCAAAGCCGAGCTGGAAAAAGCCGGCATCAAAGTGAAGGTGGGAGAAGACGCGGAGGTGGTGCGGGAAATCCTGTCCCCTTATCTCAAGTTCATTACCACGGGAGAACCGTTTGTGACCGTCAAGTTCGCGATGAGCCTGGACGGGAAAATCGCCACCCGCAAAGGCGATTCGCGGTGGATTAGCAGCGAGGAATCGCGGCGTTTCGTGCATTACCTGCGCTACACTAACGATGCAATCATGGTGGGTGTGAATACGGTGCTCACGGACGACCCGCAGTTGACCTACCGCTGCTGCGCCCGCGGGGGCGTGGTCAAGCGTCAACCGCTCAGGGTGGTGCTGGATGCCAGCGGCCAGACACCGGTGACGGCGAAAATTTTCCACGAGCCGGGCAGCACGCTGATGGCGGTGGGGGAAAACATTTCCGCGGCGCGGAAGAAAGCCTACCTGAAAGCCGGCGCCGAGGTGATGGTATTGCCGTCGAAAAGGGGGTTGGTTGACGTGTCGGCGCTGCTGCAAGCGCTGGGCGCCCGGCAGATTTCCAGCGTTCTGGTGGAAGGCGGCAGCACGGTACTGGGGTCGTTTATCGACGGGCGGCTGGCGGATAAAGTGGTGGCATTCATCGCGCCGGTGGTTATCGGCGGCAAAAAAGCCACGACCGCGGTCGGGGGCACCGGCGCCGCGCTGATAGTGGATGCCCTCAAGCTGGAAAATGTGAAATCGCGCTTTTTCAACGGCGACGTGATGATATCCGGCTACGTGAGTAAAAAATAATGTTTACCGGGATTACCGAAGAGCTGGGGAAAATCGCGGCGTTAGCGCCGGACACGCTGACCGTGAAAGCCACCAGGGTGCTGGGCGACTGCAAAATCGGCGATAGTATCGCCATTAACGGCGTTTGCCTGACCGTGGTGAAATTCGATGCCGGCGGTTTTACGGTTGACCTGATGCCGGAAACATGGCGGCGCACGACCTTCAGCCAGATGCGGGCGGGCGATGAAGTCAATCTGGAACGGGCGCTGGCGTTCAACGGACGAATCGGCGGGCACCTGGTACAGGGGCATATCGACGGCGTTGGGAAAATCATCGGCATCCGGGCGGCGGGTGACGAGTATATCGTGAGAATCAGCGCCCCGCCGGAAGTGTTGCGCTACGTGGTGATGAAAGGCTTTATCGCGGTGGACGGCATCAGCCTGACCGTCACCGGCAAGGCGGAAAGCTATTTTGAGATTTCGTTAATCAAACATACGCGCAGTATCACAACCTTTGCCCGACGCAAGGTGGGCGACGGGGTGAACCTGGAAGCCGATATCATCGCCAAGTATGTCGAGGCTTTAGCCGGCGCTCCCGGCAAGGGTATCGATGCCGCCTTTCTGCAGGAACACGGCTTTCTGGTAAAATAGTCTTACAGACTTTTTAGGAAGTGCTTTATGGCGTTAACACCTATTCCCGAAATTATTAGAGACATCAAAGACGGTAAGTTCATTATCCTGGTGGATGATGAAGACCGCGAAAACGAGGGCGATTTTATCCTCGCCGCGGAGAAAGTGACCCCGGAAGCCATCAATTTTATGGCGAAATACGGCCGGGGGCTGATTTGTATGCCGGTCAACGGTCCGCGGCTGGATGATTTGCACATCCCGATTATGGTGGGCGAGAATACCGAGCGCCACGGCACGGCTTTCACCGTTTCGGTGGATGCCAAGGTGCGCGGCGTGACCACCGGCATCTCCGCCTACGACCGAGCCATGACCATCAAAACTATGATTGACCCAGCGACGAAGCCGGAAGACCTGGCGCGCCCGGGGCATATTTTCCCGCTGCGCGCCCGCGAGGGCGGCGTGCTGGTACGCGCCGGGCATACGGAAGCCACAGTTGACCTGGCGAAACTGGCCGGCTTGTACCCGGCGGGCGTGCTGGTAGAGATAATGAACGAAGACGGCTCGATGGCACGGCTGCCGCAGCTTCAGGAACTATCGCAGAAGCTGGGCATTAAAATCGCTTCGATTGCCGATTTGATTGCCTACCGCCGCCGGCACGAGAAACTGGTGCAGAAAGTGGCGGAGGCAGTGATGCCGACCCGGTACGGCGAATTCAAAGCCATCGCCTACAAAAGCCAGACGGACGCCGACCAGCACCTGGCGCTGGTGATAGGAGATTTGAGCGGCGAGTCCCCGGTGCTGGTACGGATGCACAGCGAATGCCTGACCGGGGATGTCTTTCACAGTATGCGCTGCGATTGCGGCGAACAACTGGATATGGCGATGGATATGATATCCCATGAGGGGAGGGGCGCTATCATTTACATGCGGCAGGAAGGCCGCGGCATCGGGTTTCACAACAAAATCCGCGCCTATGAACTGCAGGACAAAGGGCTGGACACGGTGGAAGCCAATGTGAAGCTGGGTTTTCCCCCGGATTTGCGTGATTACGGCATCGGGGCGCAGATTATGGCGGACCTCGGTTTGCATAAAGTGCGCCTGTTAAGCAACAACCCCAAGAAAGTCATCGGGCTGCAGAGCTATGGCATCGAGGTGACGGAAACCGTGCCGATCGTCTGCGCGCCCAATCAGTACAACCGCAAGTATCTGGAAACTAAAGAAACCAAGATGGGGCACAAACTGGGGCTGGGCAAGAAAAAGACGACATAACATAATGTTGGATTTTCTGCTATAATAGTGTTTTCAGAGGGGCAAGGAGGTAAAAATGGGAAAGACTTATGAAGGTATGCTGGTCGGCAAGGGGCTGAAATTTGCCATCGTTGCCTCCCGGTTCAATGAATTTATCACCCGGAAGCTGCTCGAGGGCGCGCAGGACGCGTTGCAGCGTCACGGGGTGAACCAGACGGATATCGATATTGCCTGGGTACCGGGGTCTTTTGAAATACCGCTGGCGGCGCAGAAATTAGCGGCGACCAAGAAATATGACGCGGTGATTTGCCTCGGCGCGGTGATTCGCGGCGCCACGCCTCATTTTGAATATGTGGCGACGGAAGTGACCAAAGGAATTGCGCATGTCGGTCTGCAGTACGGGCTCCCGGTAACTTATGGCATTGTGACGGCGGATTCCCTGGAGCAGGCAATCGAGCGGGCGGGGACCAAGCAGGGCAACCGCGGCTTCGACGCCGCTACCAACGCCATCGAAACCGCCAACCTGATGAAATCAATCGGCTAGACAAAGATAACTAGGGCGTCACCTTATAGACGATGTCGCCGTGGCGCACCCGGTCGGTAACCTTAATGCCGATGGCATCGCCGGCTTTCGCCTCGGTAACGCTGGCATTATTGATCTGCATGGATTGCACTGTCATCAGCACGTCCGTGGTGTGCCCGATGATATGAATCATGTCCCCGGTTTTGAGCGGCGCTGTCAGCTCGATGCCCGCGACCACCGGCCTGGCAAAGAAATCATTAACCTTCCCGATGACTGTTTCCGGCATATTTTTCCTCCTTTCTCCTGTTTTTGAGACCAGTATATGCCAAGATGATGGATATTTCAACCATCAAAAAAGCGGTTAGATACTAGCTTTTAGCTATAAGCAGTTACCCTTTGTGCCCGACTTTCGTTATATAAAATGGTATAATTGATTAACCCGGGAGTAAAGATGAAAATCAACCGTGAGATACGGGAAACGATAATGATGATTGCCATCGCGGTGGTGGTCTTCTTCGCGATGCGCTTCAGCATTCAAACCTACGTGGTCAACGGTCCCAGCATGGAGCCCAATTACATTGAACACGAGTGGGTGATTGTGAACAAGCTGGAGTACCGTTTCGGCGACCCGGCACGCGGGGACATTGCAATTATCTGGTCGCCGATCGAAGCCAACAAGCGCTATATCAAACGCGTCATCGGGCTGCCGGGAGAGGCGGTGGAGGTCAAGAACGGCGTAGTTTATGTTTACACCGTCGACGGCGAGGTGTTGAAACTGGAAGAGCCGTATATCAAATACGTTGCCATCCACGATTTTTCAAAAACCGTTGTGCCCGAAGGTAAATATTTTGTGATGGGTGACAACCGCAACAACAGCCGCGACTCGCGGGAGGGGTGGACCATCCCGCGCGAGGATATGATTGGCAAAGCCTGGCTGAATATCTGGCCGGTATCGCGCTGGGGGCTGGCATACAACTATGTTTTACCCAATACTACCTCCGCCGAAGCCGCGCCATAAATATGATGAATGAGGTAAAGAGATGAATCCAGAAGAAATGTTCCGCAAATCGGGGGCGGTGCTGGAAGGGCATTTTATTCTCACTTCCGGTTTACACTCCTCGGTGTACTGGGAAAAATTCAAGGTGATGCAGTATCCGGAGTACGTGCAGCAGCTTTGCGGGATGGTCGCGAAACACTACGGTAAAGAGAAGCTGGATTTGGTGGCGGGACCCACGACCGCCGGCATAATCCTGGCGTTCGAAACCGCGCGGCAGATGGGAATCCGCGCCGTGTACGCCGAGAAAGCCGAGGGTAAGACCTTTAATTTCAAACGCGGCGCGCTGATTAAACCCGGCGACCGCATCCTGGTGGTGGATGATATCCTGACGACCGGGGGCTCAATACGCGAGGTTATTAACGCGGTGAAGGAACGCGGCGGGATAATCGCGGGGGTGGCGGTGCTGGTAGATCGCGCCGATAAGCCGGTTGATTTCGGCGCGCCTTTGTTCAGTTGTCTGCGCACGGAAGCGGTGACCTATGCGCCGGAAAAATGTCCCCTGTGCGCCGCCAAACTACCGCTCGTCAAACCCGGCGGCAGCTAGTGTTTTGACAGTCGCCCCGCGCTCTAATATAATTGGGGCAACGTTCTCATTGAGGAGTAGCTTTTTTGGTATTCAGAAGAGGCCAGGACAAAGACGGCGAAGAGAAAAAAGCCGAAAAGACGAAAGAAAAAGACGACGGCGAGGTTAACAATCTGCGGCTGGAAGCGCGGATGGATGCCCTGGACCGCCGGCTGGATAATATCGATTCAATGATTACGGCGGTGGCGGAGCGTGTGATGAGCCGCCCCGTGATTATTAATATCACTTGCCCCCACTGCGGGAAACCAATGGAAATCAGCCTGATGGGGCAGCAAAAACCCACCCGATAGTCTTTCAATTAAAAGATAGGACAGGCAAAATGCCTGTCCTATGCATGCAGTCGATATCGTATTATAAAATCGGCAAATACCGTTTCAATTCGTAGGCGGTAATCTGGGTGCGGTATTCGTTCCATTCAATTTTCTTGTTCTGCACGAAGCTGTTGAAGGTGTGTTCTCCCAGCGCCCGGCGTACCACCTTGCTCTTTTCGGTCACCGAGACTGCCTCGAACAGGTTGCCGGGGAGGCTGTTAATGCCGCGACGATCTCTTTCTTCCGGGCTCATCTCGTAAACATTTTCTTCAATCGGTTCGCCGAGCGGATATTTCTTCTCGATGCCTTCCAGTCCTGCCGCCAGCAGCACGCTGAAAGCGAGGTAGGGATTGCAGGCAGGGTCCGGGACACGAAACTCGATGCGGGTGGCGTTTTCTTTGCCGGGCTGATACATCGGGATGCGAATCATGTCCGAGCGGTTTCTCCTCGCCCAGGAAACATACACCGGGGCTTCGTAGCCGGGCACCAGGCGCTTGTAGGAGTTTACCCACTGGCTGACGATGGAAGTTAATTCCGGGGCATGCTTGAGGAGACCGGCGGTGTAATGCCGGGCCGCGGTGGAGAGATAGTAGGGGTCATTTTTATCGTAGAAAGCGTTGCGTCCGTTCTTGAATAACGATTGGTGGATATGCATGCCGCTGCCGGCGATGCCGAAAATGGGCTTGGGCATAAAGGTGGCGTAAAGTCCGTGTTTCTGCGCGATTTCTTTAATTACGAGGCGCGCCGTCATAATACTGTCCGCCATGGTGAGCGCGTCTGCGTACTGCAGGTCAATTTCATGCTGGCTGGTCGCCACTTCGTGGTGGCTGGACTGTACTTTCATTCCCATCTGCTCGAGCGCCAGGACGCTTTCCAGACGCAGGTCGCTGGCGATGTCCGGGGGGGTAAGGTCGAAGTAGCCGCCTTCATCGAGCATCTCGGTCTCTTTATGGCTTTTGAAATAGAAGAACTCCAGTTCCGGGCCGACGTTGAAAACATACCCCAGTTTGCTGGCGCGCTGCAGGTTCTGCTTCAAGACATTACGCGGGTCGCCGGCAAAGGGTTCGCCGCCGGGTTTCTTGATATCGCAAATCATTCTGCCCACGGGACAATCCGGCGTGCTCCAGGGGAGGAGTTGGAAAGTGGCGGGGTCGGGGACGGCGACCATATCGCTTTCATCGATGCGGGCAAAACCTTCCACGGACGAACCGTCGAAACCGAAACCGTCGGTCAAGGCGCCTTCCAGTTCACGGGGCGCAATATCCAGGCTCTTGAGAAATCCCAGGATGTCCGTAAACCAGAGACTGATTTGTTTGACCTTTTTCTCCTTGACAATCTGCAGCACCTGTTCGCGGGCTTTTTGAGTTGCGTCGGGCATTGTTTTATCTCCTTAATCTTGATAATGAATGTGCCGGTATATTATTCTATGAGTATACCCTGAAACGGGACGGGCTGAAAGAGGAAAACGATTTCCTACGACGTTTCTGATTATTTTGACGAAAGCAGGTCAGCATGTTACAGCTGTTTATTGTCATCGCGTACTTTCTGGTGATGGTGGCGCTGGGGATTCTAAGCCGGCGGCAGATTAAAAACCGGGTAGATTATTTTGTGGCGGGGAGAAAAGGCTCGGCGCTGTTGATTACCGGTTCGCTGTTCGCGACGATTATCGGGGGTTCGGCGACGGTGGGGGTGGCGGGGCTGGGGTTCACCCGGGGGCTGACCGGGGTCTGGTGGCTGTGGGTGGGGAGCATCGGACTGGTTATACTGGGCATCTTTTTTGCCGGAAAGCTGCGGAAGTTCGCGCTTTACACTTTGCCCGACCTGATTGAGCTGAAATACGGGCGTCTGGTAGGGATGGTGACCTCGGCGCTGATTGTGGTTGCCTGGCTGGGCGTTATCGCCGGGCAGATTATCGCCACCGGCAAGATACTGGGGGCACTGGGTTACGGCGATCTAGTGCTGTGGATGGGGATTTTTACGGTGGTGACGGTATTTTATACAGTCGTCGGGGGGCAATACGCCGATATTAAAACCGACTTGGCGCAGGGTATTATTATTTTTGCTGGTATTTTGGGCGGCGTGATAGCATTGGTATCGCGTGTAGGCGGCATCGGGGAGTTGTTTGCCGCTGTGCCGGCGTCTCACGCGTCTTTTCCGGTAAGCGAGCAGTTCGGTTGGTACGACCTGGCGGCGCTGCTGCTGCTGGTGGGCGCGACCTATGTAGCCGGGCCGGATATGTTCTCAAGGATGTTTTCGGCGAGGGATGAGAAGACCGCGAGGAAGTCGGTTTTTATTACTGCCGGACTGGTGGCGGTTTTCGCGCTGCTGCCGGTGGCGGTGGGAATGGGGATGTCGGTGCTTTATCCCGATATCGCGGCGGAGCAGGCGTTTCCCCTGATGGTTGCTAATGTATTGCCCCCGGTGGCGGGAGGTGTGGTGCTGGCGGGGCTGGTGGGTGCGACCATGTCCTCGGCGGACTCCTGCCTGCTGAGCGCCGGCACGATTCTCACCAATAACTTTATCGGGAAAATCAAATCGGACCTTAACGAGAAGCAGGTTTTATTGATTTCGCGCGCGGGAGTAGTTGTTCTTGGCGTGCTCTCATTGGGACTGGCGTTGTTTTTGAAGGGGATAATCAGCTCGTTGATGTTCGCCTACACGGTCTTTACCGCCGGGGTGATTCCGCTGGTGATTGCCGCTTTCTATAAAGAGAAGCTGAAAGTAACTTCACTGGGGGCATTGTGCGCGGTCATCGGGGGCGGGGGCACGGCGCTTTATGCCAAGCTGAACGCGGTGAAATACCTGGATCTGGGCGCGCTGGGGATTAGTGTGGCGCTGTTGCTGGTGGTGAGCCTCGTACAGAACTACCTCAGCGCCCGGCGCAAGAAGGGGTAATTTCAGGTTGCAGAGAGCCGGTTTACGCTTGACTGGCAGCGTGCCATCTGTTAGCATTTAAAGAGTCGCGGCACACGGGCGGTTAGCTCAGTTGGTTAGAGCATTGCGTTGACATCGCAAAGGCCACTGGTTCGAGTCCAGTATCGCCCACTGTACTGCTCAATAGGCAGAACTCCTATCTTCTGCTCTAATAAACCGTTGAGGGGCATCACATAGGTTAAGGTTGCTTCGTCTCCAACGACCTTGATGCTCTGGACAAAGCTCCGGACAAAAGCCCTTCTTTCAGCGAGCTCACTCACCGTAAGTAATTTGCGGAGGTCGTTAACATACTGGCTCAGGATTTCCGGACTAGCCAACTCAATGTGTCTATCTGATAGCTGCTGCTCTACTTGAAGTTTTCTTTCATGCAACTTTTCGTGCCTTATTCGCAGTTCACGAATTCTGGGAGCAAGATCGGACATAGGGATACTCCCGCTTTCGACGGCATCATAAAGTCTTTCCAGGCGATGATTAACGTTCGTCATCTCGTCGCAGACAGCATCTAATTCCTCGCGAAACTGCCTGGAATTTTCATCCATCTCTTCATTTACAACTTCAGCCAAGTGGGTCAGATTCTCTTCAGTCAAAATATTGTCCTTAATCGTTTGAGTCACTCTCTGCTCAAACGCACGGCTGTTATGATAATGGGCCGGGCAAGAACCCGCGCCCTTCTTATTCAGAGTCCCACAAACGTAATATGCGAACTTGCCACTCTTGGCGACCTGGCCGGTCAAAGCCTTGCCGCAATGTCCGCAGAAAGTAATTCCGCTTAAAAGGAAAGGACTCGAAGCCCTTTTCGGGTGAATAGCCTTGAATGTCCTTTCTTTGATTAGCTCCTGCGCTTGTTTGAAAACTGACTGGCTGATGATTGCCGGAGAAGCATTTTCAATTCTTATGGGTTCCAATCCACGCTTGCTATTCCGCCCGTAAACAAGAGTTCCCGTATAGGCTTCGTTTCTAAGAATAATGCGCACGCCTGTCTTACCCCAACCCTTCCCCTTGGGAGAAGCAATACCCCTCAGGTTCAATTCCTTTGTAATTTCAGTCAGTCCCTTTCCACCAATGACATCCTGGAATATAGAGGCTACGATGGCAGCTTGATTGGGCTCGATCTGGAGCTTGGTGCGCTCCTTTTCGCCGTCCTTGGCCCTGATTTTGATATATCCGTAGGGCGGTTTGCTGGAGAGATAGTAACCACGAGTAGCGCTTTCCCGCATTCCCCGGGTGACTTCTTCCCCAAGGTTGTCTGAGTAAAACTCATCAAGACTCTCGATAATAGCTTCCAATAGCCGTCCTGTGGGGCTATCATCGCGGGGTTCGTTGATAGAAATTACCTGGACCCCATTCTTCCTTAGCATAGCCTTATAGACTATCGAGTCTTCCCGGGACCGAGCAAATCTGGAGAATTTCCACACGAGGATTATCTCGAAAAACTTCTCCGGGTGCCGGGCCAGTGAAGTCATCTCACGGAAAGCCGGCCTGGCGGTGGTCCTGCCGGTTTCGGCCTCATCAATGAATTCGCGAACTATATCAAGATTGTTGTTCTTAGCATATTCGCGCAAAGCCCTTAACTGAGCCGAAATGGACAGGTCCACATCCTGCCTATCGGAGGATACTCTAGCGTAGATTACGGCTCTCTTATTCTCCCCTTCCATATTTGCCTCCTGTGAATATCTTTTATAGGTGCCGGTGAAATCGTTCAACTGTAACCGGATTCAGTTTCACAATCTGCGGTGACAGCAATCCCATATTGCGTGATAGCAAAACAGTCAATATCACCTTGGCTGACTTGCCCTGTATCATCAAGGGATTGGCAATGGCTACCAGCCCCTCGTCCTCCATGTCGTCGAGTAACGCGATTTGTTCAACCAGGTGGGGTTTGCCTTCCTTTATCGTCATTTCAACGAGAGACCCCGGAGCGACCGCTCGAAATTTCCGTGGGAAAAAGCCGTCCAATCCGCAGACATTAGCTTCGGGGTCGTGATGATTACTGCTTCCCGTCCAGTAGGTCACCCTCCAATTATTGTCCGGGTCCGGCTCATACATACCCACATAGAAAAATAGCTCACCCTGCAGTACCTCTCCGATTCTCAGGAGCACCTGGGAGCAGCTTTTGGAATAGATGTTTGCCATCTCGATGACATCGAAACCCGTTTCGTAGACTCTACGGGTGAAGCTTTCCCGGGGTAACAGCACCGCAGCCGCGAACTTGTTGGCAGCGTAATGCCTGGCGTTTGTCTTCAGAGGGCTGTAACCAGGGCAAACACCGGGGAAAGTGCGCTCCATAATTTCCCTTAACTCATGCAATATCGTATTCTGCGTGCCGCTGACGGTGTCGCCATCTTTGACAACGATATTTTCGGCGCCGTTGACCAGGTGGTTGTATCCTCTTACGTTTTCCGGCATTTCGTCTGACTTGCTCACTTTCAATCCGCAACATTGAGCCACGGTCCGGAGAGCCTTAACCGTTGGAGGTAAATCCCTTAAGTAATAATGCCTGAACTCATCCGCTTTTTGGTCTTCCGAGGCGTTATAGGGGCTACCGTACTTTCGGTTTAGATGATAACAGAAATACCGGAGTTCAGAGGGATTTATCATCTGGCTATTCTCCTGTTAGAAGTTTTTTCCCTGTGGCCTTCTCGTAAATCTCTACGATGAACCGCTTCACGTCGGTCGTCACCGGACCCGTTATCCGTGTGCCGAACTTGAACTGTGGGTCGCTTTGAACGTAGCGGTAGGCCCTATCCACCTCCTCATCCTCGCTTGTCGACTGTTTGACTGGCTCGATGTCATCCATGTACCCGGCCGCTTTAAGAAGGTCTCTTACCGGCACATTATAGGCCGGAGCCAGCTTTTTCAATACGTCCGGCCCGGGAGCCTTTCTCCGCCGGTTCTCTATCTGCGTGATGTAGGAGACAGAGACCCCGGTTTTCGCCGCAACCTCTCTGAGAGACATCTTCTGTCGTTCGCGTAAACTTCGCAGGTAATCCCCGAAGTCACTCATCACAGCCCTCCTATCTAATGTCACAACTATAACACGTTTAGTGATACTTGTCAACTATCATTGGAGACATTTTGTGCTACTAATAGGGACAAAACCCCGTTGACTAATCCGCTAATGCTGTATTATTATTGTGTTCAGGATATGCTACAGGAGTAGTACAGCAATGGTCAGGGTGGAACTGAAACGTGAATTCCTGGAGAAGAATCTCATCCGCCAAAACTGCTCTAAAAAAGAGATGGCTTATCGCATTGGAGTCTCCCGTAGCTATCTGTCCGCAGTATGCACCGGCAGAATACAACCTTCACCCGGCATGCGACAGCGCTTTATCGAGTATTTCAAGTGTTCCTTCGACGACCTTTTCTTGATTCGGGATGGAGAGAAATGCAAGACGAATTAACGCCGGAGCAGCAGAGGTCTTATGAAAACGGTATTCGCATATTCGCCAGGTGGATAGCACGGGCTTATATCAAGGATGTAACAGAACAGAAGCCCGCGATGAATGAATCGGGAATGAATAAAAAGGAGGAGAACTACAATGGCGATCAAGGGAGTATCCGAGGTAATCAGGCTGCCCAGGCTGGGCAAGGTCAGGCTGGGCGTCAAAAAGGAAAACGAAGCAGGGGTTAGCTACCCGGTCCCCACCGACCACTTCGTTTGTCCCGATGAAGTGAAGAAAGTATTCGGCGATCAGCCGAAAGAGCTGCGCATCATGTTTCCCACGGAAGATGAAAAGCAGTGGTCCAGCCAGTTTTTAAGGTGCTACTCGGCCTCACGCGGGCTGATCTGCCGCGGCGACGGCGAGATGGCGGTCGCCAGGGTAGATGTCCGTACTGGGGAAATCGCCAGCAGGGAAGCCCTGGAAACGGAACTCCGAGATATTACTTGCAACCCGACCAGATGCGCCTATTACGAGAAGGTACAGTGCCGCAGGGTCATGAATCTCCAGTTCCTCCTGCCCGACTGTCCCGGATTCGGTGTCTACCAGCTCGATACCGGCTCGTTCTTTTCCATTGTTAACGTGAACTCCTGCCTGGAGCTGATCCGAGGGGTTTGTGGGAGATTGTCCATGATTCCCCTTTCCCTGAAGCTTGCCGATAAAGAAGTCCAGGTAGAGGGCAAGACTAAGACGGTGCGGGTCCTCAACCTTACCGCTCCCTATTCATTGATCGAAATCCAGAAGTACGCGCAGTTACCTCCGGGAAGGGTATTGCTCTTACCGGCGCCTGACAGCGAAGCTCCCGACGACCTGTTTCCCGGCGAGACACCCAGACCAGTGGAGCCAGTGAGCCGAGCCACCGGCAGCAACAAGCCATTGAACGACCTCTGGACGAAGGTCAAGAGCCGGGTCTGGCAGTTGGATATCCGTGACAACCAGGTAGCCGACTGGTTCAAGAGAAATTATCACCTTGACGTCCGGTTGAGCGACTTCGACTTCCTCGAACCGCCGTCCCAGGTCACAGCAGAATCGCTTGAGCATTTCCTGAAGACGCTCGAACACCACGCCGACCACATCTAGCATCAATAAATACCTGGTTAAGGAACGTTATGGCTGAACCCGTCTTTTCAGAAGCGGTTTCTGAACTGCTGACCGAGCACTATCGCCATCTCAATGAGGGCAGCGGCATCAGTGCCGAAGTAATCAGGGAGCGGGGATACCGGAGCCTCCTGGGAAAGTCGGAGCTTGAGAAGCTCGGCTACACCCCTGCCCAGCAGCGGGCTCCCGGTATCCTCATTCCGCTCTGGTCGGTGGACGGTAAAGAGGCGGGGTTCCAGTTCCGTCCCGACCATCCCCGGACGAACAATCGTGACAAAGCGGTCAAGTATGAGATTCCGGCCGGCTCTTCGCTCCGGCTCGACTGCCCACCGCGCTGCCAGAAAGTGATAGGAGACCCAAAGACTCCTCTATGGATTACGGAAGGCTCCAAGAAAGCCGATGCCCTGGCCTCTAAAGGGGCCTGCGCTATCTCGGTTACCGGTGTCTGGGGATTCAAAGGCAAGAACCAGTTCGGCGGCATCACCTTTCTTGCCGACTGGGACTATGTCGCCCTGAAGAACCGGACTGTCTACCTGGCCTTCGACTCGGACATCGTCACCAAAGAGCCGGTAAGAAAAGCCCTGGAACACCTGGGCGAGCATGTCAAGCGCAAAGGGGCAACGGTCCAGATTATCCAGCTTCCCCAACTCGAGGGGCAGAGCAAGACGGGCATCGATGATTACCTGCTTCGCTATTCTTTACAGGACGCCGAGAAGCTGGCCGGCAACTTCAAGCTGGAAGAGACCGAGGATAAGAACCGCTTCGTTTCCGGCTTCGTATTGCCTGACGGCACGGTGGGCGAGATGGTCGTCAGCCGTGATGATGATCGCTCTTTCATGATCGTGGCCAACGGCCTGGTGCGGAAAGCCTACCAGTACGAGACGGCAAAGGTGACCTATCTTCCCACCAACGATCTCCTGGTGGGAGAGGTGGTCCACTTCGCCTCCACCGCCGTCCCTTATGACTCACAGGCACGTCTATTTAGCGAAATCAGGAATTTCATTCACCGTTATCTGGAGCTGCCGGCTGACTTCGAGGAGATAAGCTCTCTTTATGTGCTCTTGACCTGGGTCTTCGAGTTCGCCCCATCCATACCCTATCTACGAGTCATCGGCGACTGGGGCACCGGCAAGACGCGATTTTTACAGGTAGCCGGCGCTATTTGTTTCCGACCCATCTTCGCCTCGGGAGCCACCACTCCGGCGCCGATCTTCCGCATTCTGGAGCAGTTCCGGGGAACACTGGTGCTGGATGAGGCCGACTTCAGAGACTCGGCGGCCTGGACGGAGATGGTCAAGCTCCTCAACAACGGCTACCGCCCTGGTATGCCGGTGCTCCGCGCCGATAAAGAAAATGGCAAGTGGTACCCACGCAGCTACCAGGTCTTCGGCCCCAAGCTTATCTCTACCCGTTTCCCTTTTAAGGACGAGGCCCTGGAGAGCCGCTGCCTGACCTCCGAGATGCTGGCGCTCACCCGGGATGACATCCCCAGGGTGCTGCCGCCGGCCTTCGACAGGGAAGTAAACGAGCTACGCTCCAAGCTTCTGACCTTCAGGCTGGCCAACCTGACCCGGCTCAAAGGCAAGACCTTCGGCAACGAGCTGATTGAGCCGAATCTTCAGCCCCGTCTCCAGGAGATACTTATCCCGCTAAAGGCAATGCTGAATGGCGATGGGGCCATGGTTGAAGCCTTAGCCGGTTTTGTCCACCGGCTGCAGGATAGCCTATTCTCCCGGCGACAGGAGAGCAACGCCGGCCGAGTGCTGGCGGCGATCATCGCTCTCCACAAAGAGGGTGGGGAGATTTCCAGCAAGACGATTGCGGAAAAGGCCAACCAGTTGGACGAAGAGGCACCACCCCTCATCGCAGAAAAGATAGGCTGGCAAACCAAAAGGCTGGGGTTGGAGAAGACGAGGATACCGGGATGCGGACGCCGGGTTATCTGCTGGGATGAAGAAAAGATGAGGCGCCTGGCAATACGCTACGGTCTTTCACTGGATGATTCCCTATCCCCGGGAAATCCGTCACAACCTTTACAACCTTCACGCCCAGACGTGGAGCCACGCTGTGAAGGTTCTGGTGAAGGTGTTGAAGGGGTAACGGAACCTTCACAGCCCCCGCTCTCAGATTCAGTCCAGGATTGTGAAGGTCTTTCCGGCCCTGAAGAACCTTCACGGGATTTTGAAGCTAACCGTGACGGTTGTGACAGTTGTGAAGGTTTTTGGAAGGATACGGAAGAAAAACTTGGGATGACCATTGCACAAGCCCTGAAGGTCTGGGAAGAGGCAGGCAAACCAATCATCCATCTCGGTCCCGGCGAGAACTGCTTCGGACTGGAGAAACTACTCAGCCACCGCGACATCAACGAGCGTCACCTGGCCGCCGTCAGGCAATGGCTGGAAGAGAGGCAGAGATGAAAGAGACGAAGAAAAGAACGCTCTACGAGTGCGCCCACGCCCGGGTAAATGGCGAAAGCATCCACTGCTGTAAAGGCTACCCGCTGAATCCCAAGCCTGGCAACCCGGGCAACGGGCATGTGGACGTCAGCCGGCTGGCCAGGGGACAGCGGCTGGCCTTCAAAGCCTGCCAGGAGTGCCTCGATTTCGACTGCATGGGTCCGCCGGTGCCGCCGGAGGAACGGGGCTGGCTCAAGAAGAAGGTGACGAAATGACCGAGTGGCTGGGAAAACTGTACGAGAAGCTATGGCGAAAGATCGGCGGCAGACCGTGGACGGAAATTATCCGAGACGAGCAGAAGCAATCGCCACTGCTATTTCTGCTCATCTTTTTGGGGCTGGGAATATTGGCAGGCAAGTTGGCCGGGAAATACTGGTGGCAGATACTGCTCGGCTTCTTGCTGGGCATACTCGCCGGTCATTTCTGGTGGTGAGCAACATGGACGATGACATCGTAAAAAGAATGCGGGAGCAGGAAAGAATCCTGGGTGAGATGCGCGACAACGTGCTGGGCTGGATGGATGCCCTCTTGCGCGATGCCTTCAACCCGGAAGCCTTCCTTCGCTATGCCGCCGGCATGGGGATCAACCTTTCGCAGGTCCCTAACCTGGTCGGACGGAATGACGGCTTTGACCCTTACCGCGTGCTCGGACTGGAGAAGACAGCAAAAGATGAGGAAGTAAAGAAGCGGTACCGTGAGTTGCTCATGAAGCTGCATCCCGATACCGCCGGGGTTAAGGGCACCGATTTCCTGCTGCAGCTGATGATAGCAGCCTACCAGCAAATAGCAAAAGAAAGGAGGTGGCAATGAACACGGGAGTTGCCGATAAGGTTGTAGAACTGCGTAACGAGCATCCCACCATGAAGGCTATTGCCCTGGCTAGACAAGTCCGGGTATCGCGAGAGAGGGTAAGGCAAATCCTCAAAAAGCGTGGGCTGCCGACCAGGTTTGTGATTACGCCCAGACGCTGCTTCCGGTGCGGCCGGGAGTATCAGTCCAGGTCGGCCGTATCTAAATACTGTCCTGATTGTCGAGTGGCGGTAAATACACAACGGTCCCGTTTCTGCACGCAACGTCGCCAATGGGAGCAGCAGAAGAAGGCCAGGCGGTATCGCTGCATTTTTTGCCAGGGAGTTTTCGGCAATGCTGTCGAATTCTCCAGGCATCGCGTTGATACCGGAGAACTGAGCGACCCGGATTTCAGGAAGTGGGTTATAACGTTCCGCTCGACCCACAGCTACTGGAAAACGCTGGATTATTTTCATATCAGCCAGGAGACATATAAAGCAATCCGGCACGGAAAGGAAACTACCAAACATCATTGAGAGGAGGGGAATTATGAAAGAGGGTGACATGGAGCTATTGCAGGAGATAGCCCGATTCGAAGATTCCCACGATATGGAGAAGGAGTTCAAGATCGGCTGGTCGTGGCGCCACGTGCGTATCTGGCCGGCAACGCTGAGCCGCCTCTTCAAGGACGGCTACATGGAGAACGTCTTCCGCTCCAACTCCTACACCGGTTACCGCCTGAGCGAGCTGGGGAGAGCAACGGTCAGCAGCGAGCAGCAGGAAGACTCAGCAGAGCCTGAAGCTCCCCGGCAGCTGGAAGTTGCTGAGACTATCTTCAGCGACATCATCGGCCATGACGATGTCAAAGAGCTACTCCGAGCCTGCCTGCTGGCGGAAAAGCCGGTGCACGTGCTGCTGGCGGGATTACCCGCCCTGGCCAAGAGCCTCTTCCTCTGGGACATAGAAAGGGTAGCCGGGGAGAAAGCCATCTGGCTGGTCGGCTCGGCTACTTCGAAAGCAGGCTTATGGGATGCCGTCTCCGAAAGAGAGCCGCAGATACTGCTCATCGACGAGCTGGATAAGATGAACGCCGCCGACACCGCCGCCCTGCTCTCGATGATGGAGGGCGGAAGGCTAGTAAGAGCCAAGAAAGGCAGGGAACTCAATCTGCATAACCAGCTAAGGGTGATTGCTGCCAGCAATCGACTGGGCATGCTCTCGCCGGAGCTCAGGTCGAGGTTCGCCATACGAACGCTCAGCGCCTACAGCCGGGAGGACTTCCTGACGGTAGTGCGAGGAGTGTTAGCAAGCAGAGAAGGTCTTAGTCCCGAAACAGCGGCTGAAGTAGCGGAACAGCTCGACGGCCGTACCCAAGATGTGCGTGATGCCATCCGCGTGGCGAGGCTGGCTCCCCAGCTTGGGGTTACCCGGGCGATAAATCTGCTCATGGAGGGAAGTCGATGACGGTATCCGGCCGAAGCAGGGGGAGGGTCACCACCCGGTCCCCCACCTATAGAGGGAAAAAGCGGGGGTGCGTATTTGCTGGGTGCGTATGTGCTGACAGCAGAAAACTCGTATTTACTGGAAACGAAGTGAAAGGAGGAATACAGCAATGATCAAGTGCACGAAATGCGATCGTGAGTTCAAGACTCCGCAGGCCCTGGGTGGGCACATGCGGGGCGCTCACCAAGAGGAAACGCAGGAAGAAATCGAGCCAAACAATGCCGCCGGTAATCCGGAAACTCTCGATGAAAGGGAAGAGACGACCGAAGAGCCCGGTGAAACGGCGGCGGCACTACAAGAGCCCAGCCAGGCGGAGCAGATACGGAACTATATCAAGCAGGGCTATACCGTCAAGCAGATGACCAGCCGGTTCGGCTTCAGCGAGACGACCATACGCCAGGAAATCGCCAAGCTCGTCAAGCCGGAGGGAGAGGCTATCGATGACAAGTCGAAGCAGCCGGACAACGTCTGGCCGGTAGTACGCAAGATGGGCGGCGGCATGGAGGTCATCTCCCCCGAGGCGGTGCTGCGTCAATACATGGGAGGCGGCACTCCGGAGGAACAGCTTGAGCTGCGGGCGATCATGAAGTTCCGGGCGGCCATGCTCATGGTGATGGACCTGGTCAATGTGCAGAAGGGCACCGCCGAGGCGGATGCCAAGCGCATGGAGCCTATCCTCAGGCTGATGAAGGAGACGAGGGAAGAGCAGGACGCGGCGGCGCACCGGGCGAAAGAATCCAATGTGGAGATCGCCGACAAGGCCGCCTACGAGACAGCCGCTCAGCTGTCCCAGGTAATCTCCCAGAACAATGCCAGGATAACCGAGTCGATAAACCAGATCCGCCAGGCGATGGGCGGTAAAGAAGAGAATCCACTCGGACAGATGCTGAACTCGATACAGTCCCTGCAGCAAATGATGCAGATGTTCGGGGTAAACATGCCGGGTATGCCGGGACAGGCGGCCGGCGGAGGGCAACCGGCGGCACAGTGGCAGCCGCCGGCGATCACGCACCGCAAACGAAACGAAACAGAAGGAGGAGAATAAAATGTTCGACCAGATGCAGCAGATGATGGCAACCCCGCAAGCCCGTGAGATGGTATTCAAGATGATCGCCCAGCAGGTCGCCCAGGCGCCCCCGGAGAGGCGAGAGGCGTTGTCTCGCGTCACGGTTACCCTGGAAAAGACGGAAAGGGGCATGCGCCTGGAAGTCGGCCATTCCGATGACCCGCAGGTCGAAGAAGTGGTCAGGGGCGCCATTGAAAACTGGACCGACATGCTGTCCCGCGGGTTCCAGTCGATGGGATTCAGGGTGGAGATAGTGGATTGATGGACCAGTCAGTTGAACCGACAAACACGGGTCCACCCGGTCCGCTGCAGGCGGGCGATGTCCTGTATTTCACGCGCGTGACGCTGTTCATCACGCTACTGTGCATGGGATACACGTTGAGCCGTCCGACGCCTGCCAAAGGTAAAGAGCAAGACATGCTATTGCCTGCTACCGTCGGAGCAGGCCCGGCTGAGCAGGGCTGGTCTGGCCTGCCGCCGTGGCAGAGAAAAGCTTCCGAGAAGGCGGTAGAGCGGTATGCCGAAGTCCAGGAGAAGAAGTGGCACCGTTGGAATGAAGCCATGTTCGAGAGGTGAACCTGATGCCGATCAAGGTCGAGCGAATACTGTTCCGTATAGGCGAGGGCAGCCTGGCCGTTACCCTCCCCAAGGCATGGGTCATCTATAACCGTCTCAAGCCGGGCGACCGGGTCGAGATTATCGTCAATGACGGCGTGACTGTCCATATCAAGAAAAAACCCGGAGATGAGGATGAGGTTGAAGGTTAGTGAGGGCGTATATACGCACGTAATATCTTGACGACAACGGGGCACTGGTATACGCTTGAACCGTAAGCCCTGAGAGCTTAGCCGGTGAAGACCGTCTCTCAGGGCTTTTTTCATTGGCGGCTCTCGGGACTACAAGAAAAGGGGTTAGCAATCTGGACCGGAAGGGTTCAAAGCTAACCCCTTTTCCTTTTCGGCCAGGTTGCTAACCTCCCTAAAACCCGGCCGCGACCGGGTAGAGACTAATGAGGAGGTGCCCATATGGGTAAGTACGCAAGCTGGAACGAGTTCGAGAAAAACGTCCCCATCAGCTACGCCGAGAAAGCCACCCCGGAAGCCTTTCGCACCGGCATGAACGGTATCGCGCCGAACGGGATGAAGGTCAAGGAAGGCCGCGTCAAGCACTATGGCGACGGTGTTGACGGCAAGGGCGAAGTCGTGGTTGCCGGCTACAAACGCGCCATGTTTGAGTAGCGTCCTCACCGCTTGATGTCGTCTTCGGGTACCGCCTTTAACCGGTTTATCGCCGTCGCGGCGGCGGTAAATCGAACCCCTTCCCGGAATGGCATCGGGCATAAGCAGAAAGAATCTTCAGGCAAAGACAAACGAGGAGGAAAGTAATGTTCACACCGCAGCAGATAACCGGTCCGGTAGCGCCGGGGCAACTCGGCCCCATGCAGGTGAGCGGCCCGGGCTCTTATTATCCCACGCAGACGACCGACCCGACATCCGGCATGTTCACCGCCATGATGCCCATGATAATGATGGTCATGATGATGGCGATGATAATGCCCATGATGAAGGGTGTTACCTCGGCCACGAAAGACTAAGGACACAACGAATTTTCTGAGGAGGAAAGACAATGTATAACGTTCAGCAATTCCCCGGCCAGCAACTCCGGCCCCAGCAGTACCAGTACGGCACGGTCTCGGGCTACTACCCGCAGCAGACGACCGACCCCTTCGGCGGCATGTTCACGGCGATGATGCCGATGATCATGATGGTCATGATGATGGCCATTCTCATGCCCATGATGAAGGGCGTCACCGGCTCCAGCAAGTCCTAGCCGGAGATTTTCACACTTAAATAAGGAGGTTCAAGTAATGACTGAGAAGATTGCGCCACAGCAATATCCCGGCTATCCGGGAACGCGGCCTCCCAAGGGGTGGGTGCCCCCGCTGGGACAGGCGCTGACCCTGCTCGGTGTCTTCGACAACGAGTCGGGTTACTGGTTAGGGCTGCCGCTCCAGGTGCTGCGAGAAGCGCTCCTGAACGCGGAGTCCCTGCATACCGAGGACCGCATCGACGAGCGGAACAAGATCGAGGTAACCGTACCTGACGTTTCAGCCCAGGACACGGTCAAGACGACCGAGTTTGAAGTGCCCTCCGGTGAAGTCTGGTACATCAACCGCTTCAACCTGGTCACCGAGGCCGAGGTGTCGGGCAACGTCCGCATTTCCAAGTTCCCCAAGACGGATACCATCGACAAGAAATACCTGGGTACGGACCTGGCCGCTAGCCAGAACACCAACTACGACCTGGCTGCCGCCGGGCAGCTCGGCGCCGACCTGAGACTGATCGGGGGCGACAAGCTCACCGTGGTGGGCACGGTAACCGCAGCGGGCGGGACCACCGCAGCCCGGAAGGTAACCCTGAATCTGTACGGCCGGAAAGCAAGACGACTGGTCTAAGCATAGGGAGGTGTTCAAATGCCCTATGCGATGGTGCCGTCAGGATACCGGGCTGTCCCCATAGGTCAGGCCGCGAACGTAGAGGAACTGGGCACCTTCACCCCGCTTGAAGAAGGCGCGGCAGAAGGTGCCCTTTTCTTAATGCGCCTCGACTTTCAGGAGACGCCTTCAGGGGAGGCTCTCGCTCAGCTGGAGCAGGCTTTCCGGGATGAAGGTGTCGAGTCCTGGCCGGGCTACGGGTTCTTCGTCTACGCGGATGAAAGCAGCCCGACCGTCTACCTCGCCTGGCAGAAAGGTCTGGCCTGGCTGCCGATTATCGTCGGGCTACTGGCAACAACGGTCCTGCCCCCGCTATTGACGGCTGGCGTCTGGCTGATCCTGCCCGAGAGCTTGAAAAGCTTCATTTCCAGCCTGGTTAACCTGGGCATGATGGCGCTGATGATGTTCCTGGTGGTGAAGATGATGCCGGCCCTTACGCCGGAGAAAAAGAAGCCCAGGCAAATCGAGGAGTCCAAGACATGAACGGATATCCGGAACAATATGACTACTATCCGGCGGAATACCAGCCGATGTTCTGGCAGGGGCTGGTAGCCGGCGTTATCGACATCGTGATCATGGTGGCCCTGGCAGCCTGGGCGCTGTCTCTGGTTAAAAAAGCCTTCAAGGGCGAGGAGGTCAAGCTCCGATGACACCGGTCAGCGTCATGTCAGGGTCTATGGGCGACATCTTCTGGGACCTGCCGCCCTGGATAACCTACGCCCCGGGTTTCGACCTGGGATGCAGCATTTACGTGGCCAACCCGACCGCCCTGGAGAAAGAATACGCCCTGATGGCCAGGCTCTACCGTGGTGAAACACTGATAACCGAGGAAGCCCTGCCGGTCTTCGGCTATGCCTGGTTCAAGGTGGCGCCGGGCGATTTTATCAGGCTGAGGGGAGCGCTTCGATTCAATGAAAGCGATGCCGACCTTGCCGTATTCCTCGTTGAGCGGGAGACGGAAGAGGTGACCGACTCGGCGATAACCAGGCTGGTGGCCCCGCAGGAAGCCGGCGCTTTACCCCCGGCATGGCCGGGAGCGCCCGGCAGTACGGGCACGGGATTCGATTGGAGCACGATGCTCTTCATGATGGTTCCCTTCCTGATGCTGGGAGCGGTCGTCGGAGCCGCTAAACCTTCTGACGAAAAGAAGAAGGTCGAACCGGTGGCCTCATCGGTAGAGCGTAAGCTGCTGCCCGAAGGGAGGAAGGAATAATGCCAGGCGAGTTCTATGTAGAAGGCAAGCAGGAGAAGGTCAGTCTCCAGGGCGTCGAGTCCAGCTTGGCGGACCTTAACGCCAAAGCGGATGCAATCAAAACGAAAACGGACAACCTGGCGGGGGAGACTCCCGGACAAGGCTCGACGACAGCCGACTGGCAGGCAGCGGAAAGCAATGTTATCTCTATCGGAAATGCCGGGACGCGAGTCAAGATACACGACCTCACATTGAGTATCCACAACCTGGTGGGGACTCAGGTAACAATACGTCTTTACAAGAAGGTGAACGGCACGGAGCGAAAGGTCTATGACCAGACATTCGATGCCACAGCTGACCCGCCCGGACTTCCGGTAATCAACGGCACCTGGGCGGTTCATGACGTCCTGAGAGTGACCCTGCAGAGCAACAACGCCGCCGACAACGGCCAGGCGGTCGACTACGACTGCATGCTGGAGGTGATGTCATGAGCCTCCTTACCAGGGGAGTGACCGGGCTTTCGGGCCTGGTAGTAGATTCGGATAAAAACTGGCTGGGGCACCTGATTAAAAACCTCGGTGCGCCGGTCGATGACGGCGATGCCCTGAGAAAACAGGATGCCGTCCTGAGGTCGCTGCTTACCCAGGCAGGCCAGATAATCTATGCCTCAGATCCCGGCACACCGGCGGCGCTGGCTCCCCAGACAGGAGATAAGTTTCTCAAGACCGGTACGCCTCCCTCGTGGTCGGACCTGCCGGCAGGTGGGGGATTCTGGCAGCTTGCCGGGCAGACGGTGCTGTCGACCAGCCAGGGCATCATCGAGGTGACCAATATCTCGACCACGTTTGAGATCCTATGGGTCATCCTGATGTCGAGCTGGAGTCACGGCTACGATATCGTCCTCCGGCTGAACAATGACTCCGGTGGCAACTATGACTACTCGCGGTTTCTTTTTGCCGATGTTTTTGCCCGGTCGGCCTACGACAACGCTACCGGTATTACCCTGGCGGCGCCCGGCGGCGAAGGGTCGGTATTTTACCAGTTCCAGGGGCTCATCTTCCAGCGGCTGGCCAACTGGCGGAAAACCTTCGGCTTTACCTGGTACCACTCCAACTCGGCCAACGGCTCGAACTCCTACCACAGCCACCAGGGGTACTGGAACAACATGAGTTCCAAGGTGACGAGTGTACGATTCAGCGCCGGGTCAGGAAACTTTGACGCCTGGGCGAAGCTGGTGGTACTGGGTGCTTAACCAAGTAGGTAATGACCATGAGCTTATTGAGTAAAGGCATAAACAAGCTGTCACAGCTTCAAATCGATGTCAGCAAGGATTGGGCAGGCCAGCTCATCAAGAACCTTGGAGCGGGCGTTGACGACAATGACGCGGTGAGGAAGGCGCAGGCTATCCTGCAGGCGGCGATGACCGGCCGGGGAGACATTCTGTACCGCGGTGACAGTGAAGCGGTGAGTCTGGGACCGAGCTACGGCAATGGCTACAACTTCCTGCACATGAAGAACAGCGGCCAGCTTGAGCCTGAGTGGCTGGACATCCAGGACCTGATCGTCTACCTGACCGGGGCAGTGAACCGGATAATTGTCCCGCCGACCCTCCTTATCCTGGCGCCGGCTTTGTCGATGGCTATTGCCGAGGACCACTCCGGAGGGGCGTTTGCGGAGGCGCAGACCCTGGCGTTGGCGGAGCCGGCGATCTCTGTCGCGGCAACCGAGGAGCATTCCGGCGGCGGTCAGGGGGCATTGCCAGTGTTGAATGCCCCGGTTCCATCGATCAGTGTCACCGCTCAGCTCGTCTAGTGAGGAGAAAACATGGAAATCATTCGTGAACCAAAAGAAAATAAGTACCGGCAACTGCGACGGCTTGGCCAGGAGCTGAAGATACCTACCTTCGAGGCATTTCTTGAGCTCGAGGTCAGGGACGGCAGCGGCCGGATAGTCCATCATCACCGACAGCGCAGCCACAGTTGGGTGAGAAACGCTTACAACCACATGTTCTGCCAGCTCGCTGGCAAGAATGCCAACTATGGCACCTTCGGGCCCGGCTATCTGAATGTCAAAGACACCGGAGGTGCGCTGAGACAAGCCGTTGCTCCTGTTGGCCAAAGCGATGCCGATATTGACGGTACCACCTACGGCTATCGCGGCCCGGCGGGTAATGATACCTGGGGCATCCAGGTAGGGGCGGGCACGAATGTTGAGAGCTTCGAAGACTACCAGCTTCAGACCAAGATCGCCAACGGCGTTGGTGCTGGTCAGATCAGCTACATCGAGCAGGACTCCCACGTAATTGCCTACGTCGTTGGTACGAAAGTCCTCTCGAATACCCAGGTCCGGTATTTCAACAACAACAGCGGCAATGACGTCAATGTCAATGAGGTTGCCCTCGTTGTAAATCAGCCCCAGGGCGGCACCGTCTACGGGAAGTGGTTGCAGTCCCGGGACAAGCTGGCTTCTACGATAACGGTACCCAACACAGGCCAGCTCAAGGTGACTTATACCATCCAGCTCACCTACCCGGCATAAAGGAGACAAATATGAGATATTCGGTAATCGCCAAAGGAATAGCACCTGCACAGGCAGAAGAGGAGATCCGCAAGCTGGGCATTTCGGACTGCAAGCCCGCCAGGCTGTTGGGACAATTCTTCTGCGAACTCAGCGATGGGCAAACTAAGGTTTTGTCGGCAGTTCCGGGTCTCATCCTGAAGCCCATCAAGGACTACAGGGTTGCCCAGGTTATGACTGAGCTGCCGCCGGTAGAGACCCTCTCGGACGTGTTCTACATGCTCCGGTCATACTTCAGCCCGCCGCTGACCGGTACAGGGCTTACGGTGGCGGTCCTCGATACCGGTGTCAGAAAGACCCACCAGAGCCTGAGAAACAAGGTTGTCTACGAGGCGAACTTCACCGACTCGCCTTCGGCGGATGATGTCTTCGGGCACGGCACGCAGGTAGCCTTTGTCGTCGCCGGAGGCATGCACGCCCTGGGAGAGAAAGCCGGCGTATCGCCGGGCGCCTCCGTAATGAACATCAAGGTTATCAATGATGAAGGACTGGGCAGCGACCAGGACATCGTGCTGGGCATCGACCGCGTCTGCGAACTGGCGGAGGCCGCCAGGAAGAAAGGTCTCTGGCCGACCGATGAAGCCTACCCAAATATCATAAATCTTTCCCTGGGTGGTGAGGATGACGGCGATCCCGACAATCCGGTGAGGGCAGCCTGCCGACAGGCCAGCATCGACTACGGGCTCGATGTCATTGCCGCGGCCGGTAACTCCGGACCGAAGATGACCACCGTGATGCTCCCCGCCTGTGACCCTGAAGTGACTGCGGTTGGAGCGATAGAGAGCACGGGTGACCTGGCCATCTGGGAGAAATCAAGCCGCGGACCCACGGTGCAGGGTGAGACCAAGCCGGACTTCGTTATCTGGGGCACCGGACTGGAGATGGCCAGTAACAAGAATGACGAAGACTATGTGACCAAGTCAGGCACCAGCTTTGCCGCTCCCATGCTCTCCGGGCTTACCGGTCTGCTATGGGAGAGCGGCCGGCGGGCCTACGGCGAGGCATGGCCGTTTCGCTGGAAGGAGGCCCGGCAGTTCGCCCCGTACTTTTCCACCAAGCCGCAGAGTGCCCCGGTCAACAAGGACAACACCTACGGCTTCGGACTGCCGGCTATGGGCACGATGCTCGGACAGGTAGCCCAGGTAAATGCACCGTCCCAGGACATGTCGGGCGCCATGAGCACCCTCATGATGATGACCACTTTCTTCGGGATGATAAAGGGGGTAGTGGCATGACTTCATTGAAGAATGTACCCGGGTTTATGGCTTTCGCTCTGTCGCGGGCTATTGCCCATCCCAGGACGCCAATTCGGTATTACTACTGCTCAGACTGCGGCGTGAATATTCCGCTTGGCCAGACCGCGTGCCCTTCATGTGGTCTGAAGGTGGGCAATAGCCCGGAACCTCGCCAGATATCGCCGATACCCTGGTGGGGAGCGATGCTGGTAATGGTCGTCGGAGTAGCCACATGGGTGGTCGGGAGCTGCTTTAACGTATCAGGTCTGGACGAGGCAGGCCGGGCGCTGGTCTATATACCATTGGGGTCGCTTTTCGGAATGTCAATGCCGAGGTAAATGGAATGAGTTTACTGACAAAAGGAATAGCCAGACTCTCCCAGCTTGAGATAGACGCCGACAAGGACTGGCAGGCCAGGGAAATAACCAACCTGAAGACCATCGCCGGTGTTATGGGTCACGGCGATATCGCCTTCCGTGGCGCCGGTGTTCTTGAGAAGCTCACGGCCGACGCGGGCAAGGGCTACAGCTTTTTGAGGAGTCGCGGGCCGGGACTGTCTCCAGTCTGGCAGGACATCGAGAGCCTGGTGCAGTATCTGACTGCTTCAGCCAACCGGGCGCTTGCCTTTGACCTCTCCATGACCATGCCAGCGATGAGCCTAGCTCATGTAATCGGAGCAGGTGGGGGAGGCGCTTCTTCTCCCACTCTTGGCATCCCGGCCCCGGCTTTCACCGGAGAAGTCAGGGCGACCCAGATTAACCCGGTTAGCGGCGCTGTGTCGCACAACGATGATGTCGGCGATACCGATGAAACGGCCGGGGCGAACGACGATAGCGGAAACGATATGACGCTCCTGCCCGCCGATGGCGCCATCAATGATTACTACACCCTGGGACACCCCGGCCTGTTTGATTCGGTTTGCGTCCAGGTCGGGCAGGCGGGAGCCAACTACATCCTGGCCTATGAGTATTCCAGGGGCGCCGGAGCATGGGGAACACTGACAATCAAGCATAACAGTACCAGTGATTGGAAAGCCGCCGGAAAGGGCTGGCTGACCTTCCTGCGCCCGGGCGACTGGGCAATGGATACCATCGCCGGACTAACACTGTACTGGATAAGGGCGCGGGCCGCCAGCATCAGCGGCGGATTTGTTCAGCCGTTGGGCACCCGGGCCTGGATTCTGGTCTATGCATAGGAGATAGCCATGAAAGGAACAATACTGGAAAACGATTACGACGAGATGAGAAAGCTGGCTAAGAAGCTTCATATCATCCTCCCCGAGGCTTTCTGGGAATTTGAAGTCAGGGACAGGCAAGGCCGGATTGTTGCCCGGCATAGACAGCGAAGTCACAGCTGGGTGAGGAATGCCTATAACCTGATGGTCTGCCAGGCTGCGGCAGTGGCCGGAGACGCAGCAGTGGGACTTGCCCTCGTGGATGTCAACGGGTCCACCAGGTCTGATGTCACAACCCAGCCCGCTTCCGGTTCATCCAGCGGCGGCGCCAGCAACTCGAGCATCTATGTGAACCTGGGCAGCGGCATCTATGCGGCGGCTGGGATTGATGCGTTCGGCATCGTGGTCGGGACCGGCGGTAACCCGGAGAGCCTCGAAAGCTACGCGCTGGGGGCAAAGATCGCCAGCGGCAACTTGGCCGGACAGCTGTCTTACAGTCTGACCGATCCCCCAGCCGTTTCCACGGTTGGGACCACCAAGACCGTTGCCTGGGTGAGGTATTTCAATAACAACAGCGGCGGCGACATCACTGTGAACGAGGTAGGCGTCTACACAAAAGGGACCTACGATAACTCCAGCGCCACCTTCATGTTGTGCCGCGACCTGCTGGCGGGTGGAGTGAACGTCCCGAATACGGGACAGCTGAAGGTAACCTACACGCTCCAGCTTACCTACCCTGCTTGATGAGGAAAACTTAGATGGCACAGTACGCGCAGATAGTCGAGATAGTAGCTCCCAGCCAGGCGGTTGCCGGTGAAAGGGTGGATATCACCGTTCGGGTGAAAAACCTTTACTCCGCTCCTATCGGCGTCATGGTGGGGGGTGCCCTTGAATATGGCGTAACGCCCTGGCCGGGCATCACCTTCCCGGAAAACAACGCAAATGTCGAAGGCGGGGCTATCCGCTCTTTCAGCGGCAACTTCATCATGCCGAACAAGGCGGTAACCATACATGCCTACAGCTACTGGTACGGCGCCGACGGCTACTGGTATTTCGATGACGAGAAGACAAAGTATGTTGCTCTGGCTACCCTGGCGCCGCAGGTGAGCGAGTTCCGGATAGCCGATTTCTATAAAGTCTAGGAGGTTGAACATGGAACTCAAAACACTGGAATTAGGACTCAAGGCGATTCGAGTACTGCAGGATGGCTCGGACCCGCCGGAGGAAGCCCTGCTTATCCCCGGGTGGTACGTTGACCCGCAGACAGGGCAGCGTATCTACTATGATCCCGGTTCTGCCAAATTCTATACGCTGGCCGGCGGGGTCTATATACCTCTCGGCTATATGAATCCGGCACCAAAGCAAGTGGCGGTGGCTCCCGGCGACAGGCTGAAGGTAACCATATCCTTCAAGTACACCGGCCCGGCGATCACCGGAGTAACGGGATACTACTGCCTGGGAGTCAACGGGCTTTTCGGGTTTGACGAGAAGCTGGTGCAGAAGACTACCTTTAACCTGCCCCAGGTGACCTCTCCACCGTCGTCTCCGAATGTCAGCGATTACTATACGTTCACCATTCCTACCGGTATCGGCACCAACTGGGACGACATCTACGTCAAGATTTTCGGCGGCAGCCCCAGCATAGCCGGGGAAGCTACTACGCCTTACCTGTTCGGCTATGAGAACGCTCTGACCATCGCCGGCGTCCAGCCGAATATCACGGAGTTCAAGATCGCCGATTTCGCGAAGGTGTAGGAGGATGAAGTGACGCTCGATATTGCATTAGCGCCGATGGCTTTAGAGCCTAATACGTTCAATGTCGGGGAGAAGGTGCGTGTGACCGTCTCCTTCAAGTACGTTGTCGGCGTGAATACCACGGTAAAGCTACTGGCCGGTCCGTACTCCACCAACATCTTCGGCAAGCACCTGGTCAGCGCTTGCGTGGGACAGGCAGACATACAGCTGCCCGCGTCTTCGACGCCGGCCGATGGAGCCGGAACGGTGGATTTCATTCTTATCGCCAAGTCCCTGGGCGGTATCGACAACGGGACCTATGGACTGAGGGTATGGATTGAGGATACCAATGCCGTGGCCGAGCAGGACAACGTTCTCATTGTCTCGGGAAACACCGGCGGCGGGGATATGTTCTCATCCATGATGCCCATGCTGATGATGGTCATGATGATGGGAATGATTATGCCGATGACTCAGCAAATGGGTGAGGGAGTCGAGGAGTAATGAAAGCCTACCTTGAACCGGAGGAGGTCGAGCGGCTGGAACAGGCGGCGGAATACCTGCGGGACAGGCTGCTTATCCGCCTGCTGTTCCATCTCGGCTGCCGCGTATCCGAGGCTCTGGGTATCAAGGCAGGCGACATCGACTTCAAGCAGGGACTAGTCACCATCCAGCACCTGAAACAGCGCATCAAGCTGTCCTGTCCGGAGTGTAATGCCAGGCTGGGGAAAGCACACAAGTTTTGTCCGGTCTGCGGGGGCAAGGTGGAGAAAGCGGTTGCCGATGAAAAAGAGCACCGGAAGTTCCGTGTCCTGCCTCTGGATGGGGAAACCATGAAGATGCTGAAGGAGTACCTGGGACGGGGCGGAGCCAATGCCAGAACCAGGTTGATATTCGACCTGAGCCGTCACCGTGCCTGGCAGATAGTCAAGGAGTGCGCCGCGAAAGCCCGGCTGCCGCGCCTGGTTAACTCCGAGAGCGGTAAGGTGCACAACGTCAGTCCCCACCGGCTCAGGGACGCTTTCGCTGTCATGGCGGTGAAGCGGAACGACTCGGGAGACGGAATAAGGCTGCTCCAGGAGCATTTGGGACATCAGAGCATCACTACCACAATGAGGTACCGCAAGGTTTCCGGCGAGGAGCAGAAGGAGTGGTACCAGAAGCTGTGGCAAGGAGGGAAGGAAAATGGGTAAATACGCCAATCATGAAGAATTCGGGGTAAACGCTCCGATCAACTACCGGGAAGACACCACCAGTGAGTCCTTTCTCAACGGGATGTCTGCGATAACCCCTCCCGGAATGAAGCCAAAGGTATCTCGCGGCAAGAAGTTCGAAGAGAAGACCGACTTCAAGGCGTCGGCGAGATGGCACCGCAACTTCGATGTTGCCATGTTCGGCGGCTCCGATATCGAGAGCAAGGACTTCGAATCGGGGCAGATGAACCTGGAGGGAAAAATCAACGGCGTAAAACGAATCTCGGGGAGGCCGTAATGGCAGGACAGGCAGTTGTAAGAGTTAAAGATAACGAATGGCTTGTCAGCCTGGCGCTCACTCCCTGGGAGCTGGAGCAGGGTCTGGGCGGATTGCCGGAACTACAGCCGGGAACCGGCATGCTCTTTGACCTGGGCTTTGAGCAGACCATCCACGTAACCACCGTACCGATGTTTTTCACCCTGGATATCGCCTTTCTTTCGGAAAATCTGGCTGTTACCGAAGTCTATCGCAATGTTGAACCCGGTTACCTGGTCACCAGCACCCAGCCCGCCCGCTATTTCATCGAGGTCAATACCGGCGAGCTTCAGGGCATAGCGCCGGGAGAGACGGTCTCCGTGGACTTGTTGCCCTTTGAAGAAACGCCGGTGGCTCCTGACTGGCTTTCGATGTTGTTCAGCCTGGCGGGTTTTCTGATGTTGGGGACTCTTACGGTGAGCGTTGCCAGGGATTTCACCGGCAAAGCATTCGAAGAGCCGAAAGAGAAGCCGGCGTTTCTGCCCCAGGTGTCTTCACGGAAATCAACAGCCGGCTACGAGCTGGAGACGGACAGAATGGGGAATATCATCATCACCAGGTCGGATGACCCCGGGAAAGATGTGTTCCTGCAATTCGAGTCTGATAAAACCCTCGTTTACGATCTGCTCAAGAAGGGGGAAAAGAAAGACCTGGATGCCGGCTGGAAGGTCAAAATAAAGAGGAGCGAGCCAAGAGCCTCGATTCTCGACGAATTGTGGGAAAGCTCGGCACAACCCCGGAAGGTACCGCAGACCATAAAAAAGCCGACCAGGCATGACGTCAAGGTGGAAACATGGCAGGAGCGGGACAGGCTCGGGATATGGCTCACCGATAGGCGTACCGACAAGGTGATTGCCGAGTGGTGGGACGATGATGCCAGGGAGATGTTCGAGCAAGGGTGGTTCAAGCCGGGCATGATACGCCAGCAGGCAATAACAGGCCGTGACTTTGAGGAAAGTGTCATGGTTTACGCCGAAAGCGTGGGGATACTGACACCAACAATTTCACCGGCTACAAAGCCCCGTCACAATGGTGATACCCCTGTCGCCGACCTTGTGGAGAAATGGTCCAAAGCAAAGAGAAACTCGGCGTTGGCGCTGAAAGACCTTGAGACCATCAGCCAGGGATATGACATCACGGACTGCAAAGAAGCCTTGCTCGAATACCGGGATATAGACCGCTCTGACTACAGCGATTCGGAGGAATACCAGGAAGCGCGTGATGAGGCATGGGAGGCATTTATTGAGTGCCTGGAGTCTCTGTCTGGAGAAGAAGAGTCTGAGATGGAGGAGAAGGACGAGAGGGAAACCTCCGGAAAAGGCCGGGCGGTAATCCCCGAGCAGCCGCTCTCTCCGAAGTCGAAGGATAAGCTTGAGTTCCTTCCCGACAGCCCGGAGTTCCTTGCCTACACCATTGATGACATCGGGTACCGGGACAGGATTGACTCCGCTTTCCTGAACGCCATCGCCCGGGCGAGGGGGAAACGATCATGACTGTGATTGCAGCACCCCCGAAAGTCCTGACTATGGACGAATACGAAGCCGAATGGAAGTCCCAGGGCTGGCAGATTATCATCATCGGCCCCACCTCTACCTGGCGGCAGGAATGGGGTGAGTGGGAGGCTATCAGGGATATCGTCCAGAATGCTCTGGATGAATGCGAATATTACACACACGGCTATGACGATGAAGGACTGTATATCCGCGACGTGGGCAAGGGTATCGCCGTTGCCGATTTCCTGCTCGGCCCGCCCAAGCTCAAGCCGGATCATGCTCGCGGTAAGTTCGGCGAGGGCATGAAGATTGCCGCCCTCGCCTTGCTGCGCCTGGGATACTCGGTGAGAGTCGAAACCCAGGGCAGGGTGTTGTGGATTGTCTTCCTGGAGCAGAAGACTAACGGTCATGCCCGGACCCTGGCAGCATTATGGAAGCCGAACGGCAGAAGACACGGCACCGCCTTTCATATCATCGGCTACCGTGGCACCGCTTTCGAGGACCGGTTTGCCGTAAACCTGCCGAGAAGATCTATCATCGCCGACGGACCGAGTCTGCTCAGCCAGCCTATCCGTCGCTTCAACCAGCTCATTCAACAGAAGCTTCCTCCCGCAGAGAAGGATTTTCCCGAGATGGTGAAGGCGGTGGGGGCAACTTTCACCGGCCAGTCCCGGATTTATGCCCGCGATATCTATATGAGAGAAATCAACAGCCCTTACTCCTATAACCTGTGGAGCTTCGATATGGCTCCGGACCGTCACGGTCCGAAGAATGAGCCTGACCTCTGGACGGATGTGGGAAGGCTCTGGAGTTGTGTCGCTAAAGCGGAGCACCTGCAGGTGTTCCTGCAGATGGTGAAACAGCCGCCGGTGATCGAGACGGAGGAGAGCCACAACGTCAACATGGGCTCCTGGGATATGGGCCGGGAGCCGGTGACGGGTAAGGACTATGCCGACTTTGTCCGGGAAAACGATTCGGTATGGCGGGAAGCCTGGATCAAGGTTATGGGTGAGAACGCGGTGATCCGCACCGATGCCCGCTGGGATGGCATGGTCAAGCATTTGGGCTATGAATCGGTGAGCGTCCAGTCATATGTCAGGGATACCCTGGCCCGTGCGGTGACCACCGACAGGGATCTAATCAGGACATCCCAGAAGCGGCTCCGGGAGGTAGAGGTTATCGCGGATGAGAAGTTGGAGCACCGCTTTCGCTCTCATCTCAACCTGGCCCGTGCCATAACACGAAAGGTGTTCACCTATTCACCGCCATCCGGAGTGCATGTAGCCGTTATCCCTCCCGCCAGCGACCGTGTGAGGACCGCCGGCATGTACAGCACCGCCGTTGGGGAGGTCTATATTTCACTGGAGATGATGGGGCGGGCACGTTCCATGATTGACACCCTGGTGCATGAGCTGGCTCACCACCGGCAGTACCGGACCATGGGAGAGGCTGAAGACCTGACCCCGGCACATGCCGAGTCCATGACCTATATCGCCGCTGAGGTGGTAAAGGTTATTGCCGGTGGCGAACTCGATGATTTGTTAAAGGAGGTGGTCTGGTGACGTATCGAACTCCCCAGCAGCAGACGAATGATGTTATCGGCTTCGGTATGTTCCTCATGCTCATGGGGTTTACGGTCGGGCTGGTCAAAGCTGTAGTAACCGGTGAACCGGAGCCGCAGGCGAAGCTTTTACCTATGACCGAAACCAGGAAACCGGTGGTTACCGTCACCTGCCCGATTTGCCACAAGGAAATCGAGATCCCGGAATACAAAAACATCACCAGGTCCGACGCTTTGAAAAGGCATATAGACAGGGAGCACAGGTCTTCGGCGGCGGCTTACCCGCAAACGTTCTCTATGAGAGGCGGCGAGAAAGTACCTCCACGTTACCGCGACCTTATCCGGTGGATAGACGAACCGCTGCCGCCATACAGCCTGGCAGTGGACTTGCTACCGGCAGTAGAGACAGAGGTAAAGGCACGGCGAATCGATGAAGTCCTGAAACAGCTCAAGGATGGCGTTGAAGGCATCCAGGACAGCTACCAGTTCCGGATGTTTCTCACCACCATGTCGAAGTTCCACGATTACAGCATCGGCAACCAGATTCTTATCATGCTCCAGAAGCCCGATGCCGCCAGGGTGGCTGGTTTCAGCACCTGGAAAGACCTGGGGCGCTGGGTCAAGAAGGGCGCAAAGGGCATCGCTATCCTGGCACCGGTGATGCCGCCGAAGCAAAAACCCGAGAAAAGGGAACAGGAAGAAATAGAAACCGAGACTGAAACAGAACCGCGCCCCGTTTTCTTCAAAGTGGTCTATGTTTTTGATGTCAGCCAGACCGAGGGCAAGCCTCTGCCTGAGTTTGAGGTGCCGGTGCTCACAGGTGAGGTCAATGAGGGACTATTTACTGATTTGCTCGCCCATATGAAACAGCGGGGTGTCGGTATAGACTTCGACTCCAAGCCTCACATGGACCCCGGAATAAAGGGTTTTTACAGTCAGGCCGGCATCTGGGTGCGTCCCGAGGAGCCGAGGGCACAGCAACTGAAGACACTACTCCATGAGATCGCCCACTACTACTCGGAAGGAGTATTTCATATTCCCCGGCAGGATGCGGAGACCATCGCAGAGAGCGCCGCCTTTGTCGTGGGCGCCCACTTCGGCTTTGACACCGGGGTGAGGTCGTTTCCTTATGTGGCGCTTTGGGCGAAGGATAAGAAGGTGCTTGAGAACAATCTTGGCGCCATACGCCGGGTGGCCGGCACCATACTTGAGGAACTGGAGAAAGCGAGATGACGATACCAGCGTTTCAAAATCAAGCATGGGGGCTGGGGTACCAGCCGCAGCAGGTGGATGTCGTAGTCCAGATGGCAAGGGCGGTGCAAGACGGGCGGTTGACTTCTCTGGAGACACAGCAGATTACAGACGCTGGGGTGATCTTCGGCTTGTCTTTGATTTTTGGCACGGTTCTGGGAGTCCTGATGAGGTCCGTCATTGCCGAGGCGCTGGAACCAGAAGAGGAAAAAGCGGTCCGGCTGGCTGTTGACTTCATGCTGCCTGATGCCGGGGTTCCGTCTCTTGTGCCACTGGTAATCAAGTGCGCCTGGTGTGGCAAGTACCTGGGCGAAAAGGAGCCCTTCGAGGACAAGTCGGTGACACACGGCATTTGCCCGGAGTGCCGGGCAAAATACTTCCCGAAAAAGAAGAACGACCGATCGCCTCAAACTAACATCCCTTCCGGGCGGGGGAGGATAAGAGTGTGATTGCGGATCGGCGGAAAGCCTTCAAGATAGGCGGATCGAAAGGCGTCACCTTGCCGAAGAAATGCCAAATAGGGGAATCGGTGACAATGGCCTGTAACAGCCGGCTTATCCTGGTTAATACTACAGGGCAAATACGTGAGGACGACTTGATGAGGTTTTTCATTTGTTGGGTGGAGCCGATGTTCCGGGACTGGTGGAGACACCAGAAAGAAACGAATGTGCTTGATAACTGTGCTAGGCCGGACAGGAAGATAGTAGATGGTAATTGATCTCAAACCCGCTCGCGGTGGTTTTCTACGGCCGTTCGGCTGCGGCTGGTTTATCCGCGAGTTTCTCTTGGGCAACGGGCCGGAGGGATCGCGTGCCATCGACCCGCAGCAGGGCGCACCCCAGGCAGATATCAACTTCGAATACAAGGAAGCGCTTGCCCGTGCTACCGCCAGGGAGCGGGCTGAGAGAATCATCAGCCGCATGGTGGTAAGCGGAGCCGACGTCACCGAAGAGCAGGCGGATAGAATCTACGAGCGCGAGCTGAAAAGGCTGTCCCGCAAGTTTACCCACATGCGTTACCACTCGTTCCTGATGTACTTCGGCGTGCTTAAGCGGCTGGGATGGGTGGAAGTCACAGATAAAACCGAGCCATCCGCCATCCAGGATAACTACCCGCCAGCCCCGGTGCGGACTTACTACCGACTGACCAAGAAGGGTATTGAAGCCGGGGATGAATATTGGTCCAATCCTCTCTTCACTTTGTATCCCGAAATCGGCCCCAGCCACATGAAGAAGCAGGACTAGCTGGCAAGTCAACCCTCACTTCTCCGAATGTCCCTTTCTACTA
>Ga0172375_10000357_pt1 | contig 73204 bp, 71 predicted proteins | sample LakKiv1m_FD_114537 | JGI IMG/M metagenome (GOLD analysis project Ga0172375, IMG submission 114537) | Freshwater microbial communities from Kabuno Bay, South-Kivu, Congo - kab_092012_11.1m | ecosystem: Environmental > Aquatic > Freshwater > Lake | place: Democratic Republic of the Congo... | reverse complement strand
TAACCTGGAGCCGGCGGTCATCCGCGGCGTCGAAAGCCAGGGAATGCTCCTGGCGGCTTCCGATGATACAGGCGTTTCTGTGCTCTCGCCCGACCGATACGTCAAGGAAGGCAGTATTGTAAAGTGATACAACAGCTTTTACACAGAAACCCTAAACCATAAACCCAAAACACCAAGCTCAAAACTCAACATAAACATCTTGTTTTTCTTTTTGGACTTTTGTGTTTGGAGTTTGTTTAGGATTTAGGGTTTCGGATTTAGTGTTTAATATAACGCCGATGAAAATTTTGACCGAAACGCTTGAGTATAAAACCCAGGGGCGCTGCGATATCGTCGATATCTCTTCGGATGTTTCCGGCGTCGTTTCGCGTTCGGGATTGCAGGAGGGGGCGGCGCTTGTTTTTGTCGTCGGTTCCACGGCCGGCCTGACGACCTGCGAATACGAGCCGGGCCTGGAACAGGACATCAGGGATTTTTTCGAAAAACTCATCCCGGAAAAGAAAGGCTATCATCACGATGCGACCTGGGGGGACGCCAACGGGTTTTCCCATTTGCGCGCGTCGCTGTTAAAACCTTCTCTCGTTGTTCCTTTTCTCAAGGGCAGGCTCGCCACGGGCACCTGGCAGCAGATCGTCCTGGTCGATTTTGATAACCGCCCGCGCCAGAGGACGGTCATCGTCCAGCTTCACGGAAAAATATGATTACCCTGCGGCAGTTGATACCTTCGGACGTATGCTTAGCCTGCGACGGATGTTGTCGTTTCGCCCAGAATCCGAGCGTCTGGTCGCCTTTGTTCCTTTTTGAAGAGATCCAGGAGCTGACGCAGAAAGACATCGTCCCCAGCTGTGTCTTCAGCCATACGGGAGGTTCCGGCCGCCATGCGGCGCGCATCGATCTGGCGGCCGACGGGGATCATTTCATCTGTTCCTGTTTCGACGCCGCCGGGGCGAAATGCAAGATATACCTTTCCCGGCCGCTCGATTGCCAGATCTATCCGTTCCTTTTGGCGCGCCACGAGGCCCAGGCGGTCCTTGCCGTTGATGCCAAGTGTCCGTATATCCGCGAACACCTGGAGGATACGCTTACCCGCGAGTACATCGTTTATCTGAAGAAATTCCTTCTTTCGCAGGCCTTCAAGGACATGGCTGCGAGGGAGCCGCGGATATTCCAGGAATATCCGTCGGATTATGACGTCGTGGCCGTCTTGCCCGGATATTAATCGAGCCGCAGAATGCGGCGAAAATACCCCGCGAGTATCGGAAAAATTTCATGCCCGGCAGCCCTGGGCGAGAATTTTTTTCGATATCTTACCCCGCATCCAGAATGCCCCACCTGTAATGGTGGGGATTGGCGGTGCCTTGAGGCACCGCCATGGGCATTCGGGCGGGATTCCGCCCCCACGGGAGGAACCCCGAAAACAAAAAGGGCTTCGGTTCGTCCGCTGAAAGCGGGTAGGCCGTGGGGGCTCCACGAGCGGGGTCAATCAAACTTTTCATGAGACTGCGTCCTCTTCGTCTTTCTGACCGCGGGATCTTCGAACGTTACCTGTCAAAGACCCAGCGGCAGCTTGCGGCATATGCCTTTGTCCATATCGTTGTCTGGCGTTGTTTGTTTACGATCCGCTGGGCCCTTGTGCATGATGCCTTGTGCTGTTTTTTCGAAAACGCCGCCGGCTGTTTTATGTATCTGCCTCCCCTCGGGAACGCGGATGAGGAGGTTTTGAAAGAGTGTTTCCGGTTCATGGAAGAGAAGAACCATAACCGGGATATCTCCCGTATTGAGAACGTTGCGCCGGAAGACCTGGCGCGTTTCAGCCGCGGGCCGTTCCGCCATTACAAGAAATGCGACGAATACATCGTGCGCCGCAAAGACATGATCGCGCTCGCCGGCAACAGGTACCGGCACCAGAGAAACCTCTGTAATTATTTTGAAAAGCATTATTCTGCGTGTGTCCGGGCGTATCGGCCGGGCGACCGCCGCGTCGTCCTGGATCTTTATGACCGCTGGGCGGCGCAGAAAAGGCAGAAGGGGCGCGATGAGATCTATCGGGCTATGCTCGACGACAGCCGCCAGGCCCTGAGGACCATGCTGGGGTCGTTTTCCAGCCTGAAGGTGAAAGCCATCATCGTGGAGTGCGGCGGTCGCCCTGAAGCTTTCAGCTCAGGTTTTTTGCTCTCCGGTGGAAAATTTTGCGTCAATTTTGAATTCGCTGACCTCATTTTCAAGGGGATCGCCGCCTATACCTTCCGGGAGTTCAGCCGCCGCTGCGACCCCTGCGCAGACATCAATATCATGGATGCCGTCGGCCTTGATAACATCCGCCGGACAAAAGAGATGTATCACCCGGCGCAAACCGTCGCAAATTACACCGTCCTCCTGAAAGATGAAGCACGCTGTCTATAAATTGATCAAGAATCCGGCGCCGGTGCGCCGGTGTTTCGGGCCTTTTTCCGGCGAGCCGCACGCGTTCCTTCTGGAGAGCGCGCAGGGCCATTCCCGTCGAGGCCGTTTTTCCTTTTTCGGCGCTTCGCCCTTTGCCGTTCTGCGCCGCCAGAACGGCCGTACGACGTTCCAAAGAGGGAATATTGAGGAGGAGACAAAGGTTTCTGTCGCCCAGCTCTTCCGGTCGTGTCTGAAGGAGTATATTCTGGCCGAAGACGAACGCCTGGCCTATCCATTTTTGTGCGGCGCTGCGGGTTTTATGGGCTATGATTTCGGTTTTTCCTTCGAGCGCATCAGGCGCAGGGAAAAACCGCGGACGGGCGTGCCGGATATCCTGTTTGGTTTTTATGATTGTGTCGCTGTGTTTGACCGTCTCAAGAACGAGATGCTCGTTTTTTCCAGCGGCTTCCCCGAACACGGCCCCAGCCGCAGGAAGAGGGCCCGCCGGCGCCTCGAAGAGATGCTGGCCGCGCTGGAAACGGCGGGACATAACCTTCCTATTGCGCGACGGGCGCCGTTTTTGCCGCGCCCGTCGGCCTGGCGCTCCGATTTTACGAAAAAAGGGTATCTTGCGGCTGTCAGGAAGGCCAAGGCACATATCGCCGCAGGCGATATTTACCAGATCAATCTGTCTCAACGTTTCTGCGGCCGCACATCTTTGGACGACTGGCAGCTTTATGAACGCCTGGCCCGCGCTTTTCCCGTTTCTTTCGGCGCGTTTTTCCGCGGGGATGATTTCAGTATTATCAGCGCTTCTCCCGAGCAATTTCTGTCTTTCGACGGAAGGACGGTGACGACGCGGCCGATGAAAGGCACGCGTCCCAGGACCGGCTCGCCCTGCAAGGATGGGCCCAACAGGCGGGAGCTGTGGGAAAGCGCCAAAGAAAAGGCGGAGCTGTTGATGGTCGTGGACCTGGAGCGTAACGACCTCGGCCGGGTCTGCGATTACGGCACGGTGCGGTTACGCCAGAAGCGGACTATTGAGGCCTATCGAACGGTCTTCCAGGCGACATCCGAGGTCGAGGGCAGGCTCCACCATAGGCGTGACCGTTGGGATTTGTTAAGGGCGTGTTTTCCCGGCGGGTCCGTGACGGGATGCCCGAAGATCCGCGCCATGGAATTGATTGAGGAGTTGGAGCCCGAGGCCCGCGGCATCTATACGGGATCCCTGGGATACATGAGTTTCCACGGGACGCTGCAATTCAATATCCTCATCCGCACGCTCTTGAAACAAAGGGACCGGGTGAGTTTTCACGTCGGCGGCGGTATTGTCGCGGATTCGGACCCCGAGAAAGAGTATGAAGAGACCCTGATCAAGGCGCGGGCTTTGTTCGAGGCCTTGACCGGAAGCCAGGAGTTGCGATGAAACAGATATATCTTGATGGCCGATTTATCCGTCAGGCTGTAGCCAGCACCAGCGCGGCCGCGGCCGGCCCGAAGCAAAGCGCTGGATTGTTTGAGACCATGCGCGTGCGCCATGGCCGCGTGTATCTCTTCGATAGGCACCTGGAGCGGTTGCTCGCGAGTTGCCCCGTCGTGGGCCTCAAGGCTCCGGCCCGCCGAGAGCTTGTTGCCGCCGTCAAAGAGCTTATCCGGCGCAATGGCCTCCAGGACGGCGCCCTGCGGCTGGTTGCTTCTGCCGGCCGCGGCAGAACGGGAGTTTGTATCACGGAAAGGCCTTTACCCGTCGAAGCCTCTTTAGAAGATACGCCCGTGTTTTCGGCTGTCTTGTATGACAGGGAACAGGCGGGTTTTTCAGGTGTCCCTTGCGTGAAAACCATCCACCGAGATTTTTATTGCCGGGTCGGTTCGTTTGCCGCGTCGCAGAAAGCGGACGAGGCGTTCTTCCTGAACGCCAGTTTTGAGCTGGTGGAAGGATCGCGCACGAATGTTTTTTGTGTCAGGCAGGGAGATGTCCTGACGCCGCCCCTGGAGAGCGGGTGTTTGCCCGGTATTACACGCGCCAGGGTCCTGGAGCTCCTGGCCGGCATGAAGGTCCGCTGTTATGAGACGGCGATCGGCCCCGAATGGCTGTACGGCGCCGAGGAGATCTTCGTAACGAACGCGCTCATCGGCGTCGCGGCTGTGACACGATACAATGGCAGGCCTGTCGGTCCCGATTGCCGGGGGCCGTTGGCCGGCCATCTTGCCAAAGTTTATCAAAACGACGTTGAGAACGCCTGCCGTATCGGGTAGAATAGCTTTAAGCTGTAAGTTATAAGACATAAGTTAGGAAGAAAAAAGAAAATATGAGCTTCACAGATTTGAAAGTTTGGAATAAAGCGCACAGTTTAGTTCTTGAGATTTATAAAGTTACTCGGAAATTTCCTCAAGAAGAGAAGTTTGGATTAACTCAGCAGATACGTCGTGCAGCTGTTTCCATTATGGCCAATATTGCAGAAGGAACGAAAAGAAGAAGCGACAGAGACTTCGGTCATTTTTTGAATATCGCTGAAGGTTCTTTGGAAGAAGTGAAATGTTATATAATCTTGAGCCAAGACTTAAACTATATTGATAACGGGATTTTTCTAGATCTTTTTTCTATGTCTGAAGAGATTGGGAAAATGTTGCAGGGTTTGATAAAAAAGCTTACAACTTAGAGCTTATGGCTTATAGCTTATTGATAAGAAGATCACTCTTTTTTTCTTTTTGCTGCATCCTCCTTTGCGGCTGCCGCGCCTCCGGCATCCAGACGTGGACTGCGGACCGTTATGCCGCCGCCTCCCGGGCGGCTGCACAGACGGCTGCCCGTCTTTATGAAAAGGCGCTGGCCGCCTTGCCCGAAGGCAAGGCCAGGGATGCCGTCTGCGTCAAGCTGGGGCGGTTGTATTTGAATATGGGGCGTTTCGGCGACGCCAGCGAACGCCTGAAGGGCTGCCGTTCGCCTCAATCCCAGGCACTTCTGGCAGAGGCGTTTTTCCAGAACGGGGAATATACCAAGGCCCTCGACGTATTTAACCGGCTGGGCGAAGAAGGGAGCCCCGATTACCTGTATTATTACGCCATGACCCTGGAGAAGTCCAATCTCTACGACCAGGCGTTGAAGATATATCGCCGTATCCAGGACGATCCGGGGTTCGGCGCCCAGGCGAGGGAACGCATCACGCTCATCAGCCTGTCCGTGCCGGAAGCGCTTTTCGCCGGCGTCTCTGACGAGGTCCGTTCCCTGATCGAAAAAAGCCCTGCCGCCGAGGCCTATCCGGATGCCAGCGCCCTGTATCTCTTGGCGGACGAGACGATCCGCCTGACGAAAAATTCCCAGGTCAGGTCCGAGCATCATTATGTCGTCAAGATCTTAAACGACCGCGGCAAAGAGAGCTATGGCGAGGTGACGCTGCCGTATGATTCGACCTATGAGACTGTGGAGCTCGAATACGCGCGCACCATCCGGCCGGACGGCACGGTCGTTTCCGTCGGGGACAAGAACATCAGGGATGTCTCGCTCTACCTGAATTATCCGCTTTACAGCAACGCGCGGGCCCGCATCATCTCCATGCCCGAGGTGACGCCGGGGTGTGTCATCGAATACAAGGTCAGGATCCTTCAGACCAAGCTTCCCAACGAGAAAGATTTCGACAGTGTTTACTGGCTTCAGATGGATGAGCCGATCCTTCTGCAGCGCGTTTCCATGGCGATCCCCAAAGACCGGCAGCTGCGCCATAAGGTGGTCAACGGCAGCTACAATGCGTTCGGCTTCGCCATGACGCCCCAGGTCCGCGAGGCGGGAGATGACCGCATTTATACTTTGGAGTTCAGGGATGTGCCGCAGATCATTCCGGAACCGTCCATGCCGTCTATTGCCAAGGTCAATGCGTATCTTTTGTGGACGACGTTCGCCAGCTGGGAAGAGATCTACCGCTGGTGGCGCGGCCTCTACCAGGACAAGATCCATGCGGACGAGGCGATCGCCGCCAAGGTCGGGGAATTGGTAAAAGATAAAAAGACAGAAGAAGAAAAGATACGCGCCGTCTATGATTATTGCGCGCAGGAGATCCGCTACGTGGCGGTGGAATATGGCGATGCCGGTTATGAGCCGCACGAGGCCCCGGAGATATTCAGCAACAAATACGGGGACTGCAAGGACAAGGCCATCCTGCTCGTCGCGATGCTGAAAAAAGCCGGCATCGAGGCGTATCCCGTCTTGATCTCGACGGATGACAACCTGGACAACCAGGAAGACCTTCCGAGCATCCTGTTCAACCATGCGATCGCCGCGGTCAAGCTGAAAGGGGACCTGGTTTTTATGGACGCCACGGCTTCCACGACGTCTTTCGGGGACTTGCCGGAACAGGACCAGGACAGGCTGGTCCTGGTTTTTTATCCTCAAGATTATGGGCTGGTGAAGACGCCGTTGTTCGAGCCTTCCCATAACCGGGCCGTGACCACGACAAAGATCGCGGTCCGCAAGGACGAGTCCATCATGGGCGAACGGAGCCTCCAGACGGAGGGTTTCTTCCTTCAGTCCCAGCGGTACTGGCTGAAGTTCACGATGCCTTCCCTGATCGAGGAGAGTATCAAACAGAGGGTGCGTTCCATCTCCGAGAACGGCCGCCTTCTCGACTATACGATCAAGAACGCCGACAGCCTCGAAAAGCCGGTCCTTTTCTCTTATCGTTTTGAGGCGCCCAGGTATTTCATCAGGGCGGGGCGGTCACGCATCATGAGCCAGATGAGCGGATTCGATACGTCGGTTGTCGCCCGGGAGACGCGCCGCTATCCCTTAGAGACTGGCGGGTTGCGCGTGGAGGAGGATGAGCTGGAGGTTGAATTACCCGACCATCTTGCGGTAAAATATCTTCCCGACCCCGTCATGGCACAGACCCGCTGGTTTTCTTTAACGAGCCGCTATGAGGTGATCGATAGCCATCGCCTGCGCTATGTCTACACCCTTGAAGTCAAGGAGCGCGACGTGGCGGTGGAAGATTATCCGGAATACAAAAGGATCGTCGAGCATATCGCGTCCCAGTTGAACCAGCAGGTGGTGCTGGAAGAGAAGTAGGAAGGGCGCAAGGAAAAACCTCGTTATGGGCAAAATCAAAGAAGACTTGGATTTTCAGATAGGTTTTTTTGAAGGCGTTTTGCGCCGCCGGCCGGATTATGTCGATGTCCTGAGCGTGTTGGGAGAGGTCTATACGAAGAAAGGCCTCTATCAGAAGGGACTCAAGGTCGACAAGAAACTTTCCAGGCTGCGGCCGGATAACCCTATCGTTCACTATAACTTGGCCTGCAGTTTTTCGCTTCTGGGCGAGCTGTCGAAGTCGTTCCGGGCGATCGAGCGCGCGATCAGCCTGGGTTATGAAGATATTGCGTTCATGTGCAAGGACCCGGACCTTTCGAACCTGCGGCAGGACGAGCGGTTCGAGGGCCTGGTCCAGAAGGCCAAGCGCCGGAAACACCCGCAGGATGTCTCTGATGTCTCCACAAGATAACGGCCCTTCTACGCCCCCTGAGGCCAGGCGATACCAGGCAATACGATATCGCCTCTTCTTTTTTCGCCTTCTCGGCAGCGTGGCGGCCCTGCTGGTTTTCTTATGCACGGGCTGGTCGCGCTCCCTTAAGGTGGGGTTGTTGTCGTTGAGGGAGGATTTCTTTTCCCTGACGGCCCTCTATATCTCCTGTTTTCTCGTTTTGTCTTTTGTCGCCGGACTTCCCCTGGATGTCTTTGAAGGGTTTTTCCTGGAGCGCCGGTTCCGCCTGAGCCGCCAGACGTTCGGGGAGTGGTTCAAAGACCTCCTGAAAAAATCCGCTGTCGCCTTTGTCGTCTCGCTGGTGTTATTGGAAAGCGTCTATTTTTTCCTCTCCCAGTTTCCCGGGAGCTGGTGGTTATGGGCCGCCTGTTTTTGGTTCTTTTTGAGCATCGTGCTCGCCCGGATCTTTCCTTATGTGATCCTGCCCTTGTTTTTCCGCGTCAAGCCGCTGGAAGAGGGGGAGGTCCGCCGCAGGATCCTGGCGCTCTTTGAACGCTACCACGTCAGGCTCAAGGATATTTTCGTCCTGGATTTTTCCAGAAAAACAGTCAAGGCGAACGCCATGGTCTCGGGCCTCGGCGCCACCAAGAGGATCTTCCTCGCCGATACCCTCCTGGAGGCCTTCACGCCCCAGGAGATCGAGGTCGTCCTGGCGCATGAATTGGGCCACTATCTCAGGCACGACACGGCCAAGCTTGTCGTGACGAGCCTGGTGTCCGGCATTTTTTCTTTCGGGCTGGCCTTTGTCCTTTTCGGCTACTTTCTGGATGCCTTCGGTTTTGCAGGCCCCAGCGATGTCGCGGCGCTGCCCTTGCTTTTGCTCATTCTTTTTGCCGCGGGGTTTGTGCTTCTGCCTCTCCAGAACGGGTTTTCGAGAATCCTGGAGAGACAGGCGGACCGTTTTGCCCTGGAGGCCACGCGGGCGACCGAGGCGTTTGTTTCCATGATGCAGAAGTTGGGCGAAAAAAACCTTGCGGATTTCTCGCCGTCGCGATGGGTCGAGATTTTTCTCTATGACCATCCGCCGATCGCCAAGCGGATCCGCATGGCCCGCGCTTTTCAGCATGCCGGGGAGCATATATGACGCACCATACGCCCCCTATCCCTAAGGCCGACGAACGCCGGCGCTACAAACGTCTGGACCATATCTTTCCGGTCGAGTTCCGCTTCCTTTTGCCCGATGGCTCGCCGCAAGGGGATTGGAGGGAGGCCTTTACCCAGGATGTCAGCGCCGGGGGCTTGTGTCTGGTAGTCACACAGCTCAATGAGCGCGATATGGGGTTGTTCGGCGACCCCAAGACCCTGATCGCCCTCAATATCAACATTCCCTCGGGGACAAAACCCGCGCAGGCGACGGCGCATCCGGCGTGGCTCAAGCCTCTCAAAGAGGGGCTCATCAACCAGTACATGATCGGTATGAGGTATTTCCGCATCGAGCGGCGCGACAATGCGCGCATCCTGCGGTATGCCGACATGCGCAAGTTCTTCAAGGCCGTGGCCATCGTGTTTACGATCTGCCTGAGCCTGGGGCTGGTGACGGTCGGATTTTACAACGCCCGCCTGCGTTATCAGAACGAAAAACTCCTGGGAGGCCTCACGGATACCCTTGTGCGCCAGAGGAACCTGGAAAAAGGCAAAGACCTGCTCGAGCTCAAGATCGACGAGATGAAGTTTCTCCTGACACAGTCGAGCCGCAGGATCGAGATGCTTGAAAGGACGCTCTTGTTGACCAGCCGGGACGAAAAACAGAAGGTTGAACAGCTCGAGGCCTCCATCGATTTCTTCAAGAAATACCAGGACAAACTCAAGGCAGACCTCGCGGGGCTCGTGAGCCACAAGACCCAGGTGGAGATGGACGTGACCGCCAAAGTCGAAGAAGGCCGGGTGATAGAAAAAAAGGTTGTGGACAAATTTTACCGCTGGCTTGTCGTGCACCAGAATAACAACACGGGTCTGGTGGCCAGCTTTGAGGGCGATACGGACGTCGCGGACTGGGCGTTTACCTATGATCAGGCGCTGGCGACCATCATCTTTACCCTGTTCGATGATGCCGGCCGCGCAGGCAAGGTCCTGGATTTCTACACGCGCGCCATCCATGCCGACGGCGGCGGTTTCACGAACGCCTATTATGCCTCTACCGGCGACGTGGCTGAGTATATCGCGCACGCCGGGCCCAATATCTGGCTGGGGATAGCGGTCCTGCAGTATACCCGTCACTTCGGCGACAAGCGGTATCTGCCGGTCGCTGAAGACATCTACCGCTGGCTCGATACTGTCCGCGACCAGGAGGGAGGGCTGAAAGGCGGCCCGACCGTCACATGGTACAGCACGGAGCATAATCTCGACGCTTACGCTTTTTACATGATGTTGTACGAGACGACAGGGAATCCGGAGGCCGCCGTCCGGGCGAAGGAGACTTTGAGCTGGCTCAATGCCAACGCTTATTCGCGGATCTCTTTGCCCGTGGTCAAACGCGGCAAGGGGGACGCGACCATCGCGACCGATACGTATGCGTGGTCGATCGCGGCCGTGGGGCCGCAAAAGCTCAAAGATATCGGCATGGACCCGGACGAGATCATGGACTTCGCGGTCGAGAATTGCGCCGTGAAGGTGGACTATAAAAAACCGGAAGGGTATCTTGTCTGCGTGAAAGGATTCGATTTTGCCAAGGGAACGAATATCGGCCGCGGCGGCGTCATCTCGGGCGAGTGGACGGCCCAGATGATCCTTTCACTCAGCATCATGGCGGATTACCATGCTCGGTCGGGCGACGCAGAGAAGGCCCGCGAATACCGCCGGATGGCCAACGACTATGTCGTGGAGCTGACAAAGATGATCATCACCAGCCCTTCTCCCGTCGGACAGGGCGATTTCTGCCTGCCTTACGCGTCGCACGAATTCGCCGACACCGGCCATGGATGGCGCACGCCGAAGGGAAACAGGACCGGCTCCGTCGCGGCGACCGCCTATACGATCCTGGCCATGCAGGGATACAACCCTTTGTCTTTCAGCAATGAAACAGAAGCTAAAAAAGACGTACCGTAAGCTTTACAGGCATTTTGGCCCCCAAGGGTGGTGGCCGGCCCGCACGCCGTTCGAGGTCATGGTGGGTGCCATCCTGACGCAGAACACGTCCTGGCAGAATGTCGAGAGGGCGATCGCGAATTTAAAAAAAACGCGGATGCTGTCGTGGAGGCGCATGTTGCGTTTAAGCGACGCGGCCCTGGCGCGTCTCATCCGGCCGGCGGGTTATTACAATGTCAAGGCCCGGCGCCTGAAGAATTTTTTACGTTTCCTGGAGGCGCGTTACTCCGGGGACCTGCGGCAGATGAAAAAGACGGGGACCCGGGAGCTCCGGCAGGAGCTTTTGCGCGTCAACGGCATCGGCCAGGAGACGGCCGACTCTATTCTTCTCTATGCCCTGCAGAAGCCGGTTTTCGTCATCGATGCCTATACCCGGCGGTGGATGGTCCGTCACGGGTTGGCGGCGCCGCAACTCCTCTACGAGGACCTGCAGAAGATGTTTATGGAAGGTTTGCCGTCGGACACGGCCCTCTTCAACGAGTATCACGCTTTGATCGTCCGGCTGGGCAAGGAGTATTGCCGAAAGACCAGAGAAAAATGCGCGATCTGTCCTTTACGAGATGAAAAGCATTAAAACATTCCTGATGAAGATATCTCCCGTTTCTGTCCTGTCCTCCAGGACGGCTTTTCTGGTTTTGCTTTTCGGCCTTGCCTTGCTTGTGCGCCTGATGCTCATCAGCAAAGGGCCGTTCCATTACGATACCCTTGATCTGGTGAATGCTGCGCAGAAGACGCTGGCAACGCACATGCTGCATTACGAACATGGCTCCGGGTATCCTTTGACCGTGGTCATCGGCGCCGTTTTTATCTTTTTCATGCGCCTCTTCGGCGTGACAGACCCGGTCTTGTGTGTCAACATGATGAGCGTCGTTTTCGGCGCGGCCGGCGTCGTGGCGTTCTTCTTCCTCGTAGAAAAATTGTTCGATACACGCAGGGCTTTTTTTGCCAGCGTCCTGTTGGCCTGTTTCGGCGCCCACATCGCCATCTCCGCCTTCGGCAAAAGCCTGACGCTGAGCATATTTTTTGCCGTGACGAGCGCATATTTTCTTGTCTGTTATCTCAAGGATAACCGCCGGATATGTTTTTTCTATGCCATCGCCTTCCTGGGGTTTTGCGGGGCGGCGCGCCTTTCGGATTTCCTGGCGTTTGTTCCGCTCGTGTATCTTCTGGCGCGCTACGGCTCTTCTGTCCGGGGCAGGTTCAAGGATATCTGCGTCTTTACGGGGCTCTCCGTATGCGTGGTCCTCATGTATTACCTGCCGATGCTCATGCAGAAGGGTTTCAGCCAGTTCCAGGATGTCCTCTCGACCAGCCGGCAGGCCAGCTTTCTGGGTCCTGTATCGTTCATGTTGCGTAAATCCATGATTTGGCTTGTGGATGCCCTCCGGCCGGACGGTGTGATCGTGGCTATCTGCGGCATCGGGTTCCTCTATATCCACAGGCGCCTGAAAGAACTGGTATTCCTCCTGTTATGGTTTTGCGTTTTCCAGTTATTTTACGGGAACATTTCTTCCAGCGGCATGCGTTACCTGGTGATCGGCTGGCTGCCGTTGATCGCCGCCCAGGGTTATTTTCTCGGGTCCTACCGGCAGCGGCCGGCTGTATATGGCACTCTTGCGATTTTTGCCTGGCTTCTTCTGGCGGGGCTCTGGCGCGACATGCCGGCGTTGGAGTTCCGCCACCGGCATGCCCTGCAGGTGGATTTCGCGCGCTGGGTCGCCGCCACGGTCCCCGCAGACAGCGCCGTCATCGCCGTGGACGAGGCGATCTTTTTTCAATTCTACACGAGCCGCGAGGTCATCGTCAGGCCCGTGACATGCGACCCGGGCGAGTTAAAAGCGTTTTTCCGCGAAAAGATCGACCCTGTTTTGTCGTCGGGCCGGCGCGTTTTTTTGATCAATTCCAGTTTTGCCTACGATGAATGCCGGGCCTTCAGAAGAGCCCTGGCGGGATATTACCGCGTCAGGACGATCGGCTACAAGACCAACGAGGATTGGCATCACGCCCTCCTGAACCAGGTCTTATTCAAAGAATATCTTTATGAGCTGGCGGAAAAGAAGAACGCGGCCAAGGGGGCGGCGCATCCATGAAGTCCGGAATTGTGGCGATCATCGGCCGGCCGAACGTCGGTAAATCGACCCTGCTCAATCATCTTGCGGGCGAGAAGGTGGCTATTGTTTCGCCTGTGCCTCAGACGACGCGCCACCAGATCCGGGCCGTTTTCAACGATCCCAGAGGGCAGATCGTCTTCTGCGATACGCCGGGCTTGCATACCAACCGCCATGCTTTGGACCGCGCCATGATCAGCCTGGTGAATGAATCGGTCGAGGGGGCGGACGTCCTCTTGCATCTGGTCGATGTTTCTCGGCATGTTGGCGATGAGGAGACGATGACCATCCAGAGGCTTTGCTCGGCGCGGGCACCGGTGGTCCTGGGATTGAACAAGGTCGACATGTCCGTGCAGCATATCTCCGAGTATCTCGCGGCATGGGAGAAGGCCCTGGGCCGGCCCCTGAGCGAAGCGACAGACCGTGTGATGCCGGTGCCTGTTTCGGCCCTGAAGGGAACGAATGTCGACAGGCTAGTGGACGAGATCTTTGCCCGCCTGCCGGAAGGCGAGGCTCTTTATCCCGCAGACATCCTGACGGATTTTCCACGGCAGCTGGCGGTTCAGGATATCATTCGCGAAAAACTGCTTTTTGTCCTTAAAGAGGAATTGCCATTTTCTATCGCTGTCTATGCCCAGGAGATCACGGACAAAAGCGAGCGGCTCACTTACGTGAAGGCCGTGATCTTCGTCGAGCGGGAGACACAAAAGGCGATCGTCATCGGCAAGGCAGGGGTCGTGTTGAAAAGGGCCGGCGAGAGCGCTCGCAAGGAGTTGCAGCAGATCTACGGGAGAAAGTTTTTCCTTGACCTGTGGGTGAAATGCGAGAATAAATGGAAAGAGGACAAAGACCTCCTCAGGAAGATAGGGTATCTTGTGTAAAGCCATAACCGTAAGCTATGAGGGATAAGCCGCAGGGCGTAAAGTGATGATCAATAAAACACGTTTGACAAGGTTGATACAGCAGCTGGTGAGGATCAATTCCGAGAATCCGCCCGGTGACGAGCGGGCTGTCGCCGCTTTTGTGGCCGGGCAGCTGCGTCGGGCGGGGCTCAAGCCTGGCATCATGGCGTATGCGCCGCGCCGCGACAATGTGATGGCGGTTTTCAAGGGCCGCGAGAAAAAATATTCCGTTCTTTTATCGCCCCACCTGGACACGGTGCCGGCGGGAAGCGGATGGCATCATGGGCCTTTTTCCGGGGAACTGGAGGCGGGCAGGGTTTATGGCCGCGGCGCGACGGATTGCAAGGGGAACCTGGCTGTGGCCTTAGAGGTTTTGCACAGCCTCAAGGAAGACGGCGCGCATTTGAATGGGGATTGGATTTTCCTTGCGACCGCTGACGAAGAAACGGGGTCTGCCAAGGGTCTCGTGCCGTGGCTGGAAAAAAGCCGTATGAGGCCCGATTGCGCCCTGATCCTTGATGCCGACGCGTTCAATATCGTCACCGCGCAGAAGGGGCTGATCCATTTTAAGGTCGAGGTCCCGGGCCGCAAGGCGCATGGTGCTTACCCGCACAGGGGTGTCAATGCCATTGACCGCGCCATGACGCTCATCGCTGCGCTTAAACAGATGAAGTTCGTTTCCAGGCCGCATGCGCTTCTGGCGCCTGCGACCGTCAATATCGGTACGATCCGCGGAGGGGACAAGGTGAACATGGTCGCGGACTGGTGCGTTTTTGAGGTGGACCTGCGTTTTTTGCCGCGGATGGATGCCGCAAAGATCTTGGGTGCGATCAAAACAAAGTTCCGCAGGTCCGGCATTCCTTTCAGGCTGGTGGTCAATGATATCCAGCAGCCTTATGAGATTTCCTGCCGTCATCCGCTCGTGCGCGGGCTGAAAGCGGCCGCCAGGGGGATCGCGCCTTCACGGGTCACGGGGAGCGAAGGAGCGACCGTCATTACGTTTTTCAAGCGCAAGAACATACCGGCGGTGGCCACCGGCTGGGGGACGAGCGGCTGCGCCCATGCGACGGATGAATTTGTCAGGGTCGTCGATCTTGAGCGCGGCGCGCGCGTCCTGGAGCGTTTCATCAGGATCTTCGACGCCGGCTTTTCGTCGACGGCGGGCACTTAATTCTTCTATTGAACTGTTTTTCAAAAAAGGATAGAATAAGCTTCCGTCATGAAATCCATTACCGTCAAAAAACGCATCCGCTTGAAGAATCCGGTTTTGATCGCGGCGTGGCCCGGCATGGGAGACGTCGCCCTGAAGGCCGCGGCTTATCTTAAGGACAAGCTGGCCGCCCAGGAGTTTGCGACCCTGGAGTCCTGCGAATATTTCCATCCTTCAGGCGTCTGGATCGACAACAATCTGATCGATATCCCCCAGCATCCTGTCGGCCGTTTTTATTTCTACCGCAACCCGGCCGGGACCTCCGACATCATCATTTTTATCAGCGATGCCCAGCCGTTCATCGAAAAAGGGTATGAATATGCCTCCGAGATCGTCGATTTCATCGTTTCGATGAAGGTCAAGACCGTCTATACCTTCGCGGCCATGCCTTTGCCGATCGAGCATACGCAGATGCCCGAGGTGTATGCCGTTGCCACCAAGAAAGAGATCCTGGACCAGTTCGAGAAGGCCAATGTCAAGAGCATGCCTTCGGGGCAGATCAGCGGTTTGAACGGCCTGATCCTGGGCGTCGCCAAAGAGCGGGGACTCGACGGAGTCTGCCTCCTGGGTGAGATCCCCCTCTACACTATCCAGATCGAAAATCCCCTGGCTTCCAAGATGGTCCTGGAGGTCCTGGCGCGCTATTTGAAGCTTTCCGTGGACCTTGTCGAGCTGCAAAAACACGCCGACCAGATCAACCAGGAGATCGAGCACCTGATTGAGTATCTGAAGAATCCCCCGGAAGAAGAAAAACCGATCGATCAGAAAGAGATCGATATCATCAAGAGAGGGCTGGCGGAATCCGCGAGCCTGCCGGAGTCGGCCGCCAAAAGGATCGATGAACTTTTCAAGATGGCCAAGAGAGACCTCTCCCGGGCGATCGAGCTCAAAAAAGAGCTGGATAAGTGGAATGTGTACGAGCAGTACGAAGACAGGTTCCTCGATCTGTTCAAAAAGCCCCTCAAAAAGAACAACTAGCCCGCGATACCACAGAGCAGGGCTTTAAGGCGATTCCATGACGACGGCCGCCGTGAAAGTGATTCTGTGTGACCTGGGGAATGTGCTCTTGCATTTTGACCACCGCATCGCTGTGCGTCGCATCCAGCCTCATTGCGGCAAATCCTTCGACGAGATCTACCAGCTTTTTTTCGACTCCCCCTTCACCAAAGATTATGAGGAAGGCCGTATTTCCTCTTCGGATTTTTTTAAGCACATGACCGGCGCGCTGGCGGCCCGCGACCTCGCCTACGAGGATTTCTGCGCCGCCTGGAGCGATATCTTCTTTGATTCGGGAGAGATGCTGGCGTGGCTCAGGGAGTTGAAGAAAGATTTCCGCCTGCATCTGGTCTCCAATATCAACGAACTGCACTACGCTTTCATCCGCAAGAATTTTTCCGAACACATCGCCGTCTTTGACGATATCTTTTTGTCTTATGAAATCGGCCACCGCAAGCCCCATCAGGAGATATACGACCGTGCGATCCGGGCGTCGGGCTTCGATGCGTCGCAATGCCTCTATATCGACGACAGGGAAGACCTTGTCATCGCCGCAAGGCAGATGGGCATCCGTTCGATTATTTTCAGGGGGGTCGTGGCGTGCCGGCAGGAACTCAAAGAGATGGGCATATGGCCTCAGAAGAAAGCATCGTTTTAAAAACGCAGGGCCTCTGCAAGGCGTATAAGAGCGGCCCGGTGTTTTTCCAGAAAACGATCCCGGCTGTCGTCGATCTGGACCTGGAAGTCCGCCGGGGCGAGGTCTTCGGCTTCTTGGGCCCTAACGGTGCCGGCAAGACGACGACCCTGCATATGCTTGCGGGGATCTCGCGTCCATCGGCCGGCGCCATCGAGATCTTCGGAAGGCCTTTTCGTTGCGGCCAGATCTGGCCTCTGCACCGTATCGGCTATGTCCCGGAGAGCACGTATCTGCCGGGAGACATGACGATGACGGAACTTCTGTCTTTTTTTGCGCGTCTCTACGGCTTGCCGCGCGCGGCCGTCCGGGAGAGCATCTCCTGTATGTTCGAGATGATTGGTTTTGTTTTGCGCCAACGCGCCACGTTCGTGCGCAGCCTTTCGATGGGGCAGAGGCGTCTTTTGGACCTGGTGCTGGCCCTTGTCCATGATCCCGACCTGGTTTTTTTCGACGAGCCTACCGTATATCTGGACCCTCTGGCCGTCGAGCGCTTCCGGGACATCGTCGGCATGCTCAAGAAGAAGGGCAAGACCGTTTTCTTATCGTCCCATACCCTGCCGCTGATCGAAAGGCTTTCTGACCGCGTCGCGGTCATTGCCCGCGGCCGCCTTCTGAGGGTCGCGCCGGCGCAGGATTTTGCCGCCGAGGGCGGCCTGGAGACTGTTTTTTTACAACTGGTCAAGGGGGGCGCATGAAAGGCCCGCTGCTTTTTTTCTGGCAGGTCCGTTTGATCGCCGGCGACGTTTACCGCGCCGCCGTGCGCGAGAAGATGATGTACGGTTTTCTCCTGCTGTCTTTTCTCTTTATCCTGATGGCCAACGTTCCCTATATGGTGGCCGACCCCAAGGTTTTTGATAATCAGCCCGCCCTGACCTCGTCTTTACAGATCGGTTTTGTCGCCATCCATATTTTTGTCCTGTTGATCGCCGTTTTTGTCTCGCTCAACACCATGCAGAGTTACCTGGCGTTTGAAAGGCTTGTGTTGCTCTTGTCGCGCCCTGTGAGGCGATGGCAGATCATGGCCGGCGTCCTTCTCGGTCTTTATCAGATGATCCTGATCAACTGGTTTCTGATGACCATGGGCGTCTGGCTGGTCGTCCTGTCCCACGAGAGGATGTTGTTGCCGTTCGTCTGGAGCGGCTTGTCCGTCGCTGCCCTGCTGGGGATCCTTTATGTCAGCCTCGTCGTCTTTTTCTATTCCCTGATGCCCAATATGATGGCCGGTGTCTTAACCATCTTTGTCGTCATCGCCGGTTTCGGCGTCTCATCCGCGCGCCTGGTCTTCGCGCGCCTGGGTTGGCCTGTTTTTTTTGAAAAGGCGGCGCGCCTGGGCCTCAACGCCCTGCCGCAAATCAATGCCCTCCTCGGTATTTCCATGAAAGAGCTCCGGTTTTTCCACCTGGATATTTCCTCGGGGTTCTATATCCTCCAATCTTTCCTGTTGATCGCCGTGCTCGGCCTGTTCTCTTGCTCGACATTCGAGCGGCGCAGCCAATTTTAGGGAAAATTTTCGCGAATTGTTTTATTCTGAGGGATATTTTCACCCTCAAATATAAAAATTTTTTTCTCCGACGGAAAAAAAGGCACCGGTAAATGGCATTTGCGACCGAAAAATCTTGACAATGCGAATTTATTATGATAATTTTTGATTAGAGTTAAATTTTTAAAATATCAAAAGGAGATTCAAATCAAAAAGTTAATGTGTTGAGGGACTCTCGAAAGCGGGGTCCCTTTTTTTATTTTTCGGCCCCTGCACAAGGGCCAGAGGATCCATGGGCAAGACGATAGGTTTCACATATGATCTGAAGAGCGACCATCCTGCGGCGGCAGGAGTGCCGTCGGACCACTTCGCCGAGTTGGATCACGAGGCCACAATTCAGGAAGTCGTGGATGCCCTGGAATCCGGCGGGCACAAAGTCGTCCGGATCGGCAATGTCAGGAATCTCTTGAGCCGCGCCGGCGAGCTCGAGGGTATTGATATTGTCCTTAATATCTGCGAAGGCCTGGGCAACAGGAATCGCGAGTCCCAGGTGCCGGTGGTCCTCGATGTTCTCGGGATCCCCTATGTGGGTTCAGACGGCCTGACGATGGGGCTGACCCTGGACAAGGCAATGGCGAAAAAAGTTTTTTTGAGCGAAGGCGTGGCGACGCCGAAATTTTTCCTGGCCGACGAGCAGTATGATTTCAACAATCTGGATTCGATGAAATTCCCTTTTATTGTCAAGCCGAACCATGAAGGCTCATCCAAGGGGGTTTCCGAGGATTCCATCGTTTCAGACAAGGCGGCTTTGGCGTGGCAGGTAGGGGAGATGTCCCGGCTCTACAGGCAGCCGGCGCTTGTAGAAGAATTCATCCGTGGCGGGGAGTTTACGGTCCTTGTGATCGGCAACAAGGAACCCAGGGGCCTGGCTCCTGTGCAGATCCAGATCACCGGCCACTTGGAGGCAGGAGACCTGATTTATACGTCGCGTCGCCTGGAAGGCGACGATATCGTTTATGTTTGTCCGCCGAAAGTGGATGAGATCCTGCGTCGCCAACTTTGTGAGATGGCTGTCAGGGCTTACCGGGCGGTGGGTTGTCTTGATTTCGGACGCGTGGATTTTCGCGTGGATGAGTCCGGCCGGCCCTACGTCCTTGAATTGAACCCCTTGCCGTCATTGTCGAGCGCCGACGTGTTTCCCCTTATCGCGCAGGCGGAGGGCTTGACATTTAACGGCTTGATATTGGAAATCATCGATGCCGCTCTTGAGCGCACAGGGCAGGGGAAAGGTTGATTTTGTAGGGAAAATGCCTCGGTGGAGGCAAAATCAAGGAGGGTCAACTGGCAAGCCAAACCCAGACTTTGGAGCATGCGTCACAGCAGGCGCTCACGCGCCGCGCCTGTATCGGTGATTACCGCAGGATCGCGCTCTGGAAGGATGTCCCGGAAGAGTTGTGGGAAGATTGGCACTGGCAGATCGATAACCGCATCCACAGCCTCGAGGCCATCTCCAGGATTCTCATTTTGACGCCGGAAGAAGAAGAGGGCATCAGAAAGTCCAATGGCCGGTTGTCCATGGCTATTACGCCTTATTGGACGACCCTGATGGATACGGATGATCCCGAGTGCCCTATTCGCCGGCAGGCTGTCCCCTTAAAGCAGGAATTTCAGTTCGGAAATAATGAATTCGTCGATCCATGCGCGGAAGACCGCGATTCTCCGGCCAATGGCCTGGTCCATAGATATCCCGACAGGGTTCTTTTGTTGAGCACGGAAAAATGCGCCATGTATTGCCGCCATTGCACACGCAGGCGTCTGGTGGGCGAGAAGGTGGCGCGCGCCATGAATGCCAAGGCGCTCGACGCGGCCGTGGATTATATCCGTTCCAACAGGAAGATCCGCGATGTTTTGATCTCCGGCGGCGATCCCCTGATGCTGGAAGACAATGAACTTGAGGAGATCATCAAGAAGGTCAAAAGCATTCCGCACGTGGAATTTGTCCGCCTGGGCACGCGCGTCCCGGTCACCCTTCCTCAGAGGATCACGGAATCCCTGACCACGATGCTTAAAAAATATTCGCCGCTCTGGATCAGCATTCATTTTAACCATCCCAAGGAGATCTCGCGGCGTTGCAAGGTGGCCCTGGATATGTTGGCCGATGCGGGCATCCCCTTGGGCAGCCAGACCGTGCTCCTGAAAGGCATCAATGATAAGCCTTATATCATGAGGAAGCTCATGCATGAGCTCTTGAAGGTGCGCGTGCGGCCGTATTACATTTATCAATGTGACCCGGTCAAGGGGACGGCGCATTTCCGGACGCCTGTGGCGGTGGGTATCAATATCATTGAGAAATTGCGCGGTTTCACGTCCGGTTACGCTGTTCCGACCTACGTGGTGGATGCCCCGGGAGGGGGTGGAAAGATTCCTGTGGGCCCCAGCTATCTGATCTCGCAGGATAAAGGCAAGCATGTGCTGCGTAATTATAAAGGTAAGATCTATACCTACGTAGAATAACCGCGGTTTTTTCGTGATGACAAGCCCCCTTTTGATAAAAAGGGGGCTTTTTTTTGGTTTTCCGGCCCTTCTCCGCTTTTCTTGCGACCTTGATGACGGCTCCATTGACGCATCGGGGTTTATCCATTATAATAAACACCTAACGTTTTTTACGGCAAACAGTTGCTGATCTTTTCCTGCGAGAACAAAGAAAAGGGTCTACGAGGCCTCGCCTAATCTTTCTTATTCAATCTGTAAAAGAGGGGAGATAAGAAATGGATAACGTCAAGCCTGATGCCAAAAGAACTGTTGTCTTTGTGTCTCATGCCCAAGCCGGAAAGACCACGTTGGTGGAAGCCCTTCTTTTCGCCGCCGGGGCTATTTCCCGCAAGGGTTCTGTCGCCGAAGGCAATACGACGAGCGACTATAATCCCGATGAGATCCAGCGCAAAAATTCGATCAATTCCAGCCTGTGTCATTTGTCCTGGCGCAACCACTTTGTCCAGATGGTGGACACGCCCGGTTATGCGGACTTTGCTGCAGACATGCTCGGGGCCGTGCGCGCGGTCGATGCCGGCATCCTGGTTGTGGACGCGTCCGGCGGCGTTGAGGTTGGTACCGAACGGGCCTGGGACGCTTTAGAGGAGTTGAAGCTGCCGCGTTTGATCTTTATCAACAAGATCGACAAGGAGAACGTCAATTGTGACCAGGTTGTCAAGGAGATCCAGGAGAGATTTTCCAAGGCTGCGGCCGTTATTTCTTTTCCCATCTCGGCGGAATTGAAGGAGACGATCACCGAGACCAACGATGAACTCCTGGAGCGTTATCTGGAAGGCAAGGAGATCAAGGAAGAGGAGCTCAGGAAGGCCCTGAAAGACGCTATCGCAAAGGGAAAGCTTTATCCTGTGATCACGGGTTCGGCCTTGACGGACAAAGGCACGAAGGAACTCTTGGATTTTATCGTGGATTACCTGCCTTCGCCCGTGGAACGGCCGGCGGTCGTCGCGACCGATGCCCAGACAAACCAGGCGCGCGAGCTTAAGCTTTCCGAAGACGCGCCTTTTGCTGCTTTTGTGTTTAAGTCCGTCGTGGACCCTTTTGTCGGCCAGCTGACGATTTTTAGGATTTTTGCCGGCACCCTGACAGGCAATACAGGTTTTTATAATGTGACCCACAGCTCAAAAGAGAGGATCGGCCAGTTGATCCTTCTGCAGGGCAAGGAGCAGCGGCCGGTCGCGTCGGCTTCGTGCGGCGACATTGTGGCCGTGGCAAAACTCAAGGAGACTTTCCTGGGGGACAGCCTGGCTGACGAGAAACAGCAGGTTATTTTCGCGCCGGTCGTTTTTCCGGAGCCGGTTTTTTCTTCTTCCATCAAGCCCAAGACCCGACAGGACGAAGAGAAGATCTCGGAGGCCTTGGCCAAGCTTTGCGCATCGGATCCGACGTTCAAGATCTCCCGGGATACACAGACCAAGGAGACGATCATTTCGGGTCTCGGGGACCAGCATATCGATGTGATGGTCAAGCGTCTGAAAGAGCGTTATCACGTCGAGGTAGAGATCGGGACCCCTAAGGTGCCATACAAGGAGACGATCAAAAAGGCAGCCAAGGCCCAGGGGAAACACAAAAAACAGTCCGGCGGCCGAGGCCAATACGGCGATGTGTGGCTTGAGGTGGCGCCCTTGGAGCGCGGCAAGGATTTTGAGTTTGTGGATAAGATCGTCGGCGGCGCGATCCCGCGCAACTTTATCCCTTCCGTCGAGAAAGGCGTGCACAACGCCATGGTCGGCGGGGTCATCACGTCGTTCCCGATGGTGGGTGTGCGCGCGACCGCTTATGACGGGTCCTATCATGATGTGGATTCGTCCGACATGGCTTTTCAGATCGCAGGCGCCCTTGCGTTCCGCAAGGCGGCGATGGAAGCCCAGCCGATCCTGCTTGAGCCGATCATGGAAGTCGAGATCACAGTCCCTGAGGAGTGCATGGGGTCCATCCCCGCAGACCTCAATTCCAGGCGCGGCCGGGTCCTCGGCGTCGAGGCGCGCGGCAAGAACCAGACCATCAAAGCCCTCGTGCCCTTGGCCGAGATGTTCCGTTACGCCACGGACCTGCGTTCCATGACCGGAGGCCGGGGGAGCTACACGATGCATTTTTCTTCCTACGAAGAGGTCCCGGCGAAGATCTCCCAGGGGATCGTCGCCCAGAATCCTCGCCACAAACACGAAGAGGAGTAATATGAAAGCCTGTGTTTTCGGCGCCCCCGATTTTCCTTTCGGCAAAAAGGCGCTTGTCGAACCCCGCTTGAAAAAGATAGAGGAACTTTACCGGGCCAAGAAGGTGACGCAGATCCAGATGGAGTTCGTCACAGAGAAGGACCTGAAGACCGCGGACGCGATCGTCTGTCCCGAAGGCAAACGGCTGGATCTTTTGATTCTCGATATGGAGATCCTTGAAGGAAAACTCGAAAGACAGCCCCCGGACCAGGAAAAGGCGCTTTTGGAGCGCGCCCAAAAATATCTTGAGAAAGAGACGCCCTTGTCCCTGGGCGATTTCTCCGCTGAGGAAAAGAAGTGGCTGGCCAATAATAACCTTGTTTCTGTCAAACCCGTTATTTTTGTCCCGGAAGCCCAGATGGCCGATGTCGCGGCGGTGGCGCGCAAGGCCTATGACGAAGCAGGGATGATTTGTTTTCTGACCGGCGGCGAGAAGGAGGCCCGTGCCTGGGAGATCCGCAAAGGTGCGACGGCCGTCGAAGCCGCAGAGGCCATCCATACGGATATCGCCAGGGGTTTCATCCGGGCCGAGGTCATGGATTACGACGCGCTGGTGAAGGCGGGTAATGTCCACCAGGCCAAGTCCTCCGGCCTCCTGCGTCAGGAAGAGAAGGATTATGTTGTCAAGGACGGCGATGTCATCGAATTCAAGTTCAGCGTGTAACGAAAGAGCGGGGATCCATGTTGAAGATAAAAAGAGCGTTGATCAGCGTTTCGGATAAGACGGGCGTCATCGAGCTTGCGGGGGTCCTGAAGGGTTTCGGCGTTGAGATCATTTCGACCGGCGGCACGGCCAGGGCCCTCAAGGAAGCAGGGGTCTCCGTCATCGAGATGTCGGACTATACTGGTTTTCCTGAAATGCTCGACGGCCGCGTCAAGACCCTCCATCCGAAGATCCATGGCGGCCTTCTGGCGCGGCGCGACAGCCCCGAGCACTTAAACCAGGCGGAAAACTGCGGGATCGGCCTGATCGACATGGTCGTGGTCAATCTTTATCCGTTTGAAAAGACTGTTTCTAAGGCCGGGGTTCCCGATCAGGAGGCGATCGAGAATATCGATATCGGCGGGCCGTCGATGCTGCGTTCCGCCGCAAAAAATCACGCTTCGGTCGCCGTTGTCTGCCGGCCGCAGGCGTATCCGACGATCATCAAGGCGCTGAAAGAAAATAACGGCTGTCTTCCAGCCTCGCTCCTGAGGGGGCTGGCTGCGGACGTCTTTGAGCTGACGGCACGCTACGACGCGGCCATTGCGCGATATTTGAAGGGGCCGCAGGGAGCGGCTCCGCAGGACCGGCTTGCCGAGCGCCTGGATGTGGCCCTGTCCAGGGCGGCGTCGCTGCGTTATGGAGAAAATCCGCATCAGGAGGCCGGCCTCTATCGCTGGCTTGGGTCGGAGTCCGCTGCCACCCTGGTCAACGCCGCACAGCTCCACGGCAAAGAACTCTCTTTCAATAATTATCTGGACCTGAATGCCGCCCTGGAGAATCTCAGGGGTTTCAACGGGCCCTGCGCCTGTGTCGTCAAACATACGAACCCTACGGGCGTGGCTCAGGCCGAGACCCTTGAGCGCGCGTTCCGCGACGCATGGCAGAGTGATCCGCTTTCGGCTTTCGGGGGCATTGTCGGCTTCAACAGAGAGGTGGATGTGAAAACAGCCCAAGCCCTCCTCAAGAGCGGGTTTCTGGAATGTATCTTGGCGCCGGCGTATGACCCGGCGGCCCTCGCGTTGCTCAAGGCCAAGAAGAACCTGCGTCTCCTTCAGATGCCCGTCGGGGTTTCCGCAGATCCTCAAGCGTGGGACGTCCAAAGGATCGATGGCGGTTTTCTCATCCAGGACAAGGATAGGTGCGACGTTGCGGAAAAAGACCTTAAGGTCGTGACACGCAAAAAACCGACGCGGGCCCAGATGATTTCTTTATTGTTCGCCTGGGAGGTCGTCAAACACGTCAAGTCTAATGCGATTGTCCTGGCGCGCGGCACCGCGACCGTCGGGATCGGTATGGGCGAGACCAGCCGCGTGGATTCGATGTTCATGGCCGTCAAAAGAGCGGGCCGGCGCAGCCACGGAGCGGTCCTGGCGAGCGACGCCTTCTTTCCTAAATCCGATAACGTTGCCTTGGCCAAAAAAGCAGGGATCAGGGCCGTCATCCAGCCCGGCGGCTCCATCGCCGACGAAGAGATCGTCCGCGCCGCCGACAAAGCCCGGATCGCCATGGTGTTCACTGGCGTCAGGCATTTCAAACATTAACGAAGCCGCAACTTACGGAACTTGCCGCGAAGCGGCAGCTAAACGTAAGTTGCTTGGCTGAGTTAACCTCTACACCCATATGACCTACGAAAGCGCCCTGGCGTATCTGGAAAAACTGATCAATTACGAGCGGCGTCCGCCGGAAACCTACCGGACGGTGTTCAAGCTCGATCGGGTGGCGGCCTTCCTGCAGCAGCTCGGTAATCCTCAGAATACGCTTTCCATCGTTCATGTCGCCGGCACGAAGGGGAAGGGTTCTACGTCCTGTTTTATCGCGCAGATCCTTCGCGAGGCCGGTTATCGAACAGGCCTTTATACCTCGCCCCATCTGCACGATATGCGGGAGCGCATCCGGATCCTTGACTCGAGCCATACGGCGGAAGACCACGCGATGTTCCCCGGGGTGATCCTTAAGAATGATTTTGTCGGCCTCCTGGAGAGCATGATGGGTATACTTGAGTCGTTTGAGCGTTCCTCGTCGTCCGGCGGCCCTTTGACATTTTTCGAAGTCTTGACGGCGATGGCGTTTAAATATTTCGCCGACAGAAAGACGGATATCGTCGTCCTGGAGACGGGCTTGGGAGGACGCCTGGATGCGACCAATGTGGCGCCGTCCCTGGTCACCGTGATAACGCCGATCAGTTACGACCACGAACATATCCTGGGCCATACGTTGCCCGAGATTGCTTTTGAAAAGGCTGGCATCATTAAGGCCGCCAACAGAAAGACTTCCGAAGGTTTCGGCATCTGCGTCAGCGCTTCCCAGATGAAGGAGGCGGCCCAGGTGATCCGGCGGCAGTGCCGGACGCTTGGCACGATGTTTTTCATGATGAACAAGGATTTCCGTTGCAAGCAGATGTCGCACGATCTTTTGACCCAGCGGTTCTTCTACCGGGGGCTCAACGGTAACTCCCATTTTTTTGACATACGGATGCTGGGAGAACACCAACTCACCAATGCCTCCGCGGCGCTGGCCGCGGTTGAGGCGCTGGGGCTTCACGGGATACGCGTCGGCGTCGAGGCGATGGCTTCGGGCCTGAGGAGCGCTTACTGGCCGGGCCGGCTGGAGGTCGTTTCAACCCAGCCCTTTATCATTCTGGACGGCGCCCACAACAGGGAATCGGCGTACCGCCTGGCCCGTTTCATCGGGAAAGAATTTGAAGGTTTCAAAAAGTGGCTTGTCTTCGGCGCCTCATCGGATAAGGACTTAAAAGGGCTCTCGGAACTTCTGGGGGCCATGGCGGACCGGGTGATCCTCACGAAGGCCAATCATCCCCGGGCGGCAGATCCTGAAAAACACCTCAAGGGGTTTTTTAACAAGCAAGCGCCCGTCGTGACGCACTCCGTGGAAGAGGCCATGGATATTTTGAACCGCCAGATGCAGCCTCAGGAAGTGGCTGTGATCACAGGGTCCCTTTTTGTCGTCGGGGAGGCCAGGTCTTTATGGCAGCACTAGCGTCGGCGAACGATACGATCGCTGCGATCGCCACGCCCGTCGGCCAGGGGGCCGTGGGGATCGTGCGCCTGAGCGGCGCCGGGGCCATTGCCGTTGCCGACGCGGTTTTTTCATCGAAAAAAGGAAAGCCGCTGTCCGCCGCGCGGACATTTTCCATCTGTTACGGCTGGATCGTGCGGGACAAAGACGCGTTTGAACGCGCCGGACGGACCCCGCAAGCCATGCCTGAACTGGTCGTCGATGAGGTCGTCGTTTCCCTCATGCGTTCGCCGCACAGCTATACGCGCGAGGATGTTGTTGAGATCAATTCCCATGGCGGACCGCGGGTCTTGTCCGTTATCCTGGAATTGTTGCTGGAAAAGGGGGCGAGGCCTGCCGACGCCGGCGAATTCACCAGGCGCGCGTTTTTGAACGGTCGGCTGGACCTCGCCCAAGCGGAAGCGGTCCTGGACATTATTCAGGCCAAAAGCGACCTGGCTTTGAAGAACAGCCTGACGCAGCTTTCCGGCGAGCTTTCCCGCAAAATGAAGGCCCTGCGTTGCCGCCTGATCGAGGTCCTGGCAGACATTGAAGCGCGGCTTGATTTTTCCGAAGAGGAACTGCCTTCTGCCTCGGATGTCACGGCCCGGACCACTTTGACGGGGGTCCTGGATGAGCTCAAAGGCCTTCTGGAGGGGAGTTTTTGCGGCCGGATCATCCGCGAAGGGCTCAAGGTCGTGATCTATGGACGGCCCAACGTCGGGAAATCGTCTTTGCTCAACGCGCTCCTGAAGACCGAGCGGGCGATCGTGACGGCCATCGCGGGCACGACGCGCGATACCATTGAAGAGTGCGTTTCGATCAAGGGGTTGGCGGTTTGTTTCGTGGATACGGCGGGCATCCTGGAGGCGCACGACGAGATCGAGCGCCTCGCTCTGGAGCGGACGCGCAAGGCCATCAGCACCTGTGATCTTTTGTTGTTTGTGGTCGACGGATCAGCGCCGCTGGGGCGCGAGGATGAAGTACTCTTGTCGCAGCTCGGCCCGTCGACAAAGCTGATCGGGGTCGTCAACAAAAGCGACCTGTCCGCCAGGGTCGATCCAGGAAAACTGCAGGCCTTGTTGGGCGCCAGGCCCCTGATTACGGTTTCCGCCCTTCAGGGGGAAGGCATGACACAACTGGAGGAGGAGATCCTTAAGGCGGTGTTCCGTGATCCCACCCTGTTGTCTGCGGACGTCTTGGTTTCCAATGTCCGCCATATCGGGATCCTCAAGAACGTTGCCGCAGCGCTGGAGCGGTCGGTCGATTCTCTGCAGAAAGGCCTTTCTCCGGAATTCGCCGCGGTGGACCTGCGCCGCGCGGCCGACGGCCTTGGAGAGTTGACGGGAGAAGTCTTTCGCGAGGATGTCCTGGATGTTATTTTTTCAAAATTCTGCATCGGCAAATAAAACGAGGGTGACATGGATAAACAAAAATTGATCAAAGCCGTAAGGATGATCTTGGAGGCCGTCGGGGAAAACCCCGAAAGGCGGGACCTGCTGGAGACGCCTGAACGCGTCGCGGATATGTATGCGGAGATTCTCTCGGGTCTTTCGGCCGATCCCAAGAAAGAGCTCGAGGTCGTCCTGGACCAGAAACATGAGGAGATCGTCCTTTTGAAAGATATCCCGCTCTATTCCATATGCGAACACCATCTGCTTCCGTTTATCGGTCGCGCCCACGTCGCCTACATCCCGAAGGGCGGACGCGTGACGGGCTTAAGCAAGATCGCACGCGTTGTCGAGATCCTTTCCCGCAGACCCCAGGTTCAGGAGCGGTTAACGACCCAGATCGCGACGATCATCATGGAAACCCTTGAGCCTCTGGGGGTCATGGTTGTGATCGAAGCCGAGCATCTGTGCATGAGCATGCGCGGTATCAAGAAGCCAGGCATTACCACCGTCACCAGCGCTGTCCGGGGTATTTTCAAGGAAAATGAGAAGACGAGAGCCGAGACCCTGGCCCTGATGAAGGGAGGACATTAAGACTTTCGGCGTTCACGGGAATCTGAGACTCCGACGGAGGATTTGGCTCTTTTTTTTGGAAGAAAGGCCTGCGCACCTGGCCAAATTTTTCTTGAAAGTTGTCGCTAAAGGAATACAATGGCCTTAAAAGATAGGATCCGGGAGGTGGGCAATGGCTAGCGTTAAAAAGGGTTCGCGGCTCGTGTGTGTGCCTTGCGGCAGGGAAGTTATTGTGGATGTCTGTGGGATTTCAGAACAGACCATCTGGTGCTGCGGCAAACCCATGGCCCACAGGAAGGCCTCTTCCAGAAGATCACCCGGCAGAAAGAAATCCGGGAAGAAGTAGACCTCGCTTACTCCGAAAGAACCTCGCCGTTTGTGTCCACGAGGCTGGAGCATAACTTTTAGATGACGATGCAGTACAGCCAGGGCCGGTTGGGCCGCGTTTTTCTGGTTAAGTTCGAGAATAAGGACGATATCCTGCGGTCCCTGGAGGGATTTGCCGGGAAGGAACGCCTCAAGAGCGCCGTTCTTGTTTTTCTCGGGGCATTCCGCAAGGGTCAATTGGTCACGGGGCCCAAAAAAGCGGTTGTGCCGCCGGAGCCGAACTGGAAGGCCTTTGACGACGGCTGGGAAGTCATGGGCGTGGGGACCGTGTTTTCAGGAAAGAAAGGACCTCAGATCCATATGCACGCGGCCATGGGCAAAAAAGACAAGGCCCTGACCGGCTGCGTCCGCAAAAAAGTGGAAGTTTTCATGGTGATTGAAGCCGTTGTTTTCGAGCTCAAGGGCATCAAAGCCAGAAAAGAGATAGACCCGAGGACAGGGCTGAATTTGTTGAAAATATTGAGGTAGGGTGGAGGATTTAACTTTGACTCCTCACGTAAGCATCTTGTAAATATCTGTCTGCGACCAGTCCTCACAGAGTTCGGACGGGTTCCGCAGAAAGCGGAACACTGGCCCTTCAGATGGGGCCAGGTGTATCCAGATATTTCCAAGATACGCGAGGAGTTAACCCCACAAGGGGGTAGACCTCCGCATTCCACATAGCGGAGGGTCTAATCTCGCCGGAGGCGGAAGGATTAAGGAAATCAATGTCACTCCACGTGTAAGCATTTTGATAATTTATGTCTGCGACCAGCCTTCGCAGAGCTCAGGCGGGCAGCCATAAATTCTCAAGATACACGTGGAGTTAATTCCGCCAGAGGCGGAATTAAGGAGGTCAGGTATGGCGATCAATAAGGTGGAGATTGTTTGCAGGCCCTGCCCGAAGTGCGAAGGCCTGGAGAACAGGATCAGGGATATCATCAAGGCGATCGGCATTGCCAACAAAATTACCATTGTTTTTACTTTTGTGCATACGAAGGAATTGCAGGGGTTGGCTGATCTGGGGGTCAATCCGGGGATGACGCCTGTCATCCTGATCAACGGCCAGGTAGAGCTTGCCGGACGAGTGGACCTGCAGGCATTAAAAAAGCGTTTTGAAGCCATCCATAAGATCGGCTGATAACAAACATTGACTCCTCGCGTAACCATCTCGCAAATATCTGTTTGCGACCAGTCCTCGCTCGGCCCGGAAACCGGGCCAGGCTCGGACGGGCATCCAGATATTTGCAAGATACACGAGGAGTTAATTCCGCCAGAGGCGGAATTAAGGGGGGTGTGATGATCAAAATTATTTTCAGGAGTGTTATTATTTCCGTTCTTGCTTTGACGTTGACAGGTTGCACGACCTTATCGAAAAAACGGGCCCTGGAGAGGGAGAATGAGCGCCTCAAGGAGCAGGTCGCTGCGTTGGAAGAAGAGAAGGACGCCGACCTGCAGAGAGCATTGAAGGATCTGACCGCCAATCTCAAGGATGAACTGGCGAATTACAAAGCCAAGCTGGAGATGACGGAGAGGGGCTTGGTGATCACGTTTCTCGCCGAGGTCTTTTTTGATTCTGGCAAGGATGTGATTCGAACCCAGGGCAAGGTTGCTTTGGGAAAGGTGGCCAGCGTCCTCAACAAAGACGTCCCGGATTCAAAAGTGGCTATTGAAGGCCATACGGATTCAGACCCCATCAAGCATTCAGGCTGGAAATCCAACTGGGAACTGTCCAGCGCCCGCGCCTTGTCTGTCCTGCATTATTTTGTAGACGAAGGAAGCGTCGATCCGTCGCGCCTCTCGGCTGTGGCCTACGGGGAATATCAGCCTGTGGCATCCAATGATACGAAAGAAGGCAAACAGAAGAACCGCCGGGTCGAGATCGTCATTCTGCCTTCGCATGTCGAAAAGGTCAAGGCTGAAGAGTAATCTGTCCCAACGCGCATAGCGGATAAACGCCCCTCCCCTTAACCGGGGAGGGGCGTTGTTTTTTCTTTCCACGTCCTGCCGGTTTTGTTATAATGGGCGCCATGAAGGCCGGACGTCTTTTTTGAGGATCACTTTCCGACGACAATGTCCATACCGAGACCATTCACACAAGGCATCCCCAAGACCCTTGCGGACAGGTATGCAGAATATTCCCGGTTCATCCTTGTTTTTCTGCTTGCCGTTATCGTCCTTCTGGTTTTTTTGCCGTCTCTGCGCAACGGATTCATCAACTGGGATGACCAGGTCTATGTCCTGAACAACTCTTCCATCAAGGCCCTGACTGCGGCCAACCTGCGCAAGATATTCACGTCTTATTACGTCAGTAATTACCAGCCGTTGACGCTTCTAAGTTTTCTGGTCAATTACCAGGTGTCCCACCTGCAGCCTTTCGGCTACCATCTGACGAATTTTCTTCTGCATCTGTTTAACGGCCTTTTGGTCTTTTGGCTGGTGCGCCTGCTGCGCGGCCGGGATGCGTTCGCTTTTTTTGTCGCGCTTTTGTTCAGCATCCATCCCTTGCGCGCCGAGAGCGTGGCGTGGGTCGCGGAACGCAAAGATGTCCTGTATGCCTTTTTCTATCTGGGGGCCCTTGTGAGTTATGTGTATTATTTGCGGCAGGGGCTAAAGAGTCGTTATCTTTGGATCGCCCTCACTCTTTTTTTCCTCTCATTGTTGTCCAAATCCATGGCCGTGACCCTGCCGGTCATGCTGTTCTGTTTCGATTATTTCCTGCGCCGTCGGCCGGACCTCCATATGTTCCTTGAAAAAATCCCGTTTTTTGTCCTTGCGGCTTTTTTTGCCCTGATCGCGCTCTATTCTGTTTACGGCGGCAGCCACGATATCATCGGGTTGGCGGCCGCCGAAAAATTCCACAATGGGCCTTTGTTCACGCTCGCATTCTATCTGGGGCGTGTCTTTTGGCCTGTGGGATTATCCGCCTATTATCCGGCGGATGTGTTCTATGCGACCGCTTATCAGGTCCAGAGCTATTTTTGGGCTTTGGCTTTTTTTTCCGTTTTTGTCCTGTCGATCCGCCGCAGCCGGACGGTTGTTTTCGGCTGTCTCTTTTTTGTCGTTTCTCTTTTGCCCTTGCTGCAGTTTCTCCCCATGGGGGATACGAAGGTGGCCGACCGGTTTGTCTATGTGGCGTCGATCGGTATTTTCTATATTCTGGCCGAAGGGTTTTTCCGGCTCTGGGACAGGGCGCGCGGCAGGTTCGCGGCTTTGAGGGTCCTTCTAGCCGTCTTGTTTGCGGCCGTTGCCCTGTCCTGCGCGTTGACGACACACAAGCGCTGCAAGGTCTGGGAAAACAGCGTAACGTTCTGGTCGGACATCCTCAAAAAATACCCCCAGGTGGTCATCGCCTACAATAACCGCGGTTTGGCTTTTATCAACGAAGGGTCGTATGGGAAGGCGTTGCGGGATTCTACGGAGATGTCGCGCATCATCGACGAGCGTTATACCTTATACAGGGGGTATTATCAGCTATATAATGCCAATCTGGCTATTCTGTATTACCTTTCGGAAGGACAATATCGCAAGGCCATCGAGGTGACGGAGGCGGCCATCAAGGCGGATCCGGACAAGAGGTATAAATATCAGATCAATCTGGCGGTGGCCTATGCATCACTGGGCGATGCCGCCCGCGCCGAGGGGCTTCTCAGGGAATCGATCGACCGGGATCCCGAGACGCGTGCCGAAGGATACTACAATCTGGCGCTTGTGGCCATCAACCGCAAGGCCCTGTCTGAAGCTGAAGACTTCCTGCGCCGGTCCTTGCAGGAGAACCCTGATTTCGGCCTCGCCCACGAGGCCTTGGCCGCAGTTTTCTACAAACAGGGCAAGATAGATGAAGCAATCGTCCATTATAAGCGGGCCGTTGCCTCCGGGTCTCAGGATGTTTCGGTCTACAACGGCCTGGTGGTTGCCCTGATGGATAAGGAGGCGTATGCGGCCGCATGGCCCTATGCCCGTCTGGCCGCGCAGAAGAAGCCGACGGATATCGGCGCGCTTTCCAACCTCGGTTCGGTTCTCTGTGCGCTCGGACGTCCGCTGGAGGCGATCCCTGTTTTGGAACGGGCCCTGAGGCTGGAGCCGGCATCGGGCCTTGTCCATAACAATATGTGTTTTGCCTTTTACCTCAATGGGGATTGCCGTCGAGCCGAAACGCATTGCCGGGAGGCCCGCAGGCTCGGTTATCCCGTGGCGGATCTTCTTTGGCAAAAACTCGACTCCTGCCAGCCCTGAGCGCCGGAAACTATTTTGCATTTTTTTCTTCCCCGGTTAAGTTATAATAAATTAGCCGTTCGCGGCAAAAGAGCCGGTCTTGGCGTTTCAGGGTGAGGGATGCAAAAAAACCGACCGAAATTCAAGGGGGGCGTCCTATTTTTTCTTACCTGTTTTTTTGGTTTTGTTTTTCCCCTCCGGGCAGAGATAGAGGTCGTCAAGAACGAGAATTTTCTTTTCAGCGTCAGCCCTTATTTCAGGGTGGACGCTATTGTTTTAAAGAATACCGTTGACCTGGACAGCAAGAATAAGGACGACTCTTCGGCCTATCTGGGCATCGATTACAGCCTGGGTCTTGATCTTACATATAAAAACGACGGCCCACAGGCGCACCTGAAGCTTGAGAGGAACGGCCCGTATGATTACGATGCGCCCGTATTCATCCACAATACCCTTATGACCTCTACGGCGAAGGTGGAGAGATATCGCGACGCCGAATTGCTGCCCCATGTCGAGGAGTTCTGGTATGATTTCGGCTTGTATGGCCTGCCGTCAAGATTGAAAGGCGGCCTTTTTGTTTATGAGGCGGGCAATAATCTCAGCGCGCCTTCCGATTTCGAGAATTATTCGTTGAGCTTATACGGCGAGAAGGGGAATCTAACGTGGAATTTCTATTATTGCCGTCCTGATCTGGTGAATAAGAGCTATCTGGGGCCGCGCATCGATCAGGAGAGGCAGCAGGGCATCCATTATACGCCCAATAAGGCCAACTTTTTTGCCGCTGACGCTGTTTTTGCGTTTAAGAGCAGTTCTTTGCAGCCCTATGTGGAGGTCCTGTCGGATTTTTCGGGAGAGAAGCGCACGAATCTTTTTTCGACCCCCACCCGGGAAGATATATTGGGCACTTTTGGCTTTGACTGGAACGTGACGCTGGATAAATTATCTTTGGGGATAGAAGCGGCCAGAAATTTCGGCGCAGCCAAGTCTACGGATCCTGACCATAAAGACGTTGAACATTGCGGTTATCTGATCTATGCGGATGCCGCTTATCAATTCGAAAAGATCGCCCCTCATACGAGATTTGCCTATGCCTCCGGCAATAAGGTGCCTCTTGACCAGGCAGGTGATGATACATTCACCAGCGGCAAAAATCGCGCCTTTAGCGTCTATTCTCCATTGAACACCAATTTGTCGGATTCTATTTATCCCCTCGGCCCGGAATCCATGCCTCTGGTGGCCATGGGCGCAGGTAACGGATTGAATTACGGCATCGGCCGCCCGACCACTTTTTCAGACCCTTATTTATTCGAAAACCTCATTCTTGTCTGTTTAGGCCTGGATTTTCAGCTGACGGAGAAACTCTCCATGACCTTTGACTGGTGGTATTTGAGGGCCGCGCAAAGAGGCGTAGGCACCCTTGCGGGCGAAAATATTTTGCTCTCGCCGGACCTGGGCAACGAGTTGGACCTGTATTTTAACTATGACCTTACCAAGAACGTCGCGCTGAGCCTGTTCGGCGGTTATTTTTTTCCGGGCCGGTTTTACAAAGAGGAGAGGGACGATGTGGACGGCAGCCTCTTTTCCCCTTTTGTGCGGGGCGACGGCGAGGCCGACGGCGCCTTTCAGATCGAAGCCAGCGTCACTTTCAGTTATTAGGGAAACGCGCGACGGCGCATAGCCCTGGAGACAATCAGAGGATGTGAGATCATGAGAGTCCAGACAAAGTTGACCTCGTTGTTGCTGTTCATCGGTATCGCATTGATGGCCGCGCGGTATCTTTATCAAACATTTGAAAACCAGCGCGTCTATAGCTTGTTTCAGGAAGACATCAGAGAGAAGGAAATTTATTTCACCAAGCTGATGGTCTTAAAAGGGGTCAATCTGAAGACCTTATCCACCGATTACACCTATTGGGATGAGATGGTGGATTTTGTGCACGGCGGCAAGAGCATGACATGGGCCAAGCAAAATATGGACGAGACTGTCCTGGGGGCATACCAGACAGATGCCATATGGGTATACCGGCTGGACCTCTCTCTGGCCTACACCATTAAAGGCGAAAGAGCTGCCGGCTTAAAAGATTTTCCTCTCTCCGGAGAGGCCGTCAGGGACATCTTTTTAAAAAAGCGGCTGTGTCATTTTTTTGTGAATACCGAGGCAGGCCTGATGGAGGTCCGGGGCGCCACCATCCATCCGACCGCGGATAATGACCGGCAGACCCCTCCTCAGGGATATTTCTTTACAGGCCGCCTGTGGAACAAGGGCTATACGGATGAACTGGCAGACCTGATCGGCGGAGAGATAACCGTTGAGAAGACAAAACAAGCGGTGCCCGGTTTCAAGACCTTCCTGGAAACGAACACGATTATTTTTTCAAAAGAGCTTGACGACTGGAAGGGCGGGCCGGTCGCGTATCTGGATGTCCGCATTTATTCCCAGCAGATGGAAGGCTACAAGAAATCTTCCAGGAATGCCATGGCGACCTTTATCATTTTTCTGGCCGTCATCGTTGTTGTTATCACGATATTCATGACGACGTCGCTCTCCATGCCTTTCGGGTTTATTTCTCAGGCATTGAAAAAAGAGAACCCTGTCCACCTTCGTCCTTTGGAAAGAGACACCAGCGAGTTCGGCGATATTTCGCGTTTGATTTATCGGTTCTTCCAGCAGAGGGAAGACCTGATCAGGGAAGTGGCGGAACGCAAAAAGGCGGAGATGAGATTCCAGCAGGTTGTCGAAGCCGCCGAGGAGTGGATTTGGGAAGTGGATAGTGACGGTTTATATACTTATTCAAGCGCGGTTGTTGAAAAAATCCTCGGGTATAAACCGGAAGAGATCGTGGGCAAAAAATATTTTTATGATTTTTTCCTTCCCGAGGACAGAGAATACATGAAAAAAGAGGCCCTGGAGGCCGTAGCGGCCCGGCAGCCATTCAAGAATTTCGTCAACCGGAACCTGCATAAAGACGGCCATGTCATTTGGCTGGATACGAGCGGCACGCCGGTCTTTGACGAGAAGGGTGCGTTTTTCGGATACCGCGGCGTGGACACGGACGTGACCGAACGCAAGAAGGCGGAAGAGGGGCTTAAGGAAGCGTATATCAAGTTGAAAGAAATACAGGAACAGCTGATCCAGGCCGAGAAACTGAACGCCGTGGGCCAGCTCGCCAGCGGCGTGGCGCACGAAGTCAGGAACCCCTTGGCGATCATTTTGCAGGGCGTTGATTTCCTTGAGAGCAAGATACCGCCTTCGTCGGGAGACATCTTCGAAGTCCTGGCCATGCTCAGAGAGAACATCAAGAGGGCGGACAAGATCATCAACGATCTCCTTGATTTCTCCAGGGCCGCGCATCTGAATTTAGCGCCGTCGGACCTGGGCCTGGTCCTTGAGACTTCCCTTGATCTGGTCAAGACGAGGTTCAGGTTCGATAATATTGTCATCGAAAAAGAAATTAAGAAAGACATACCCCTGATCCTGGCGGATAAGAACAGGCTGGAGCAGGTTTTCATCAATATATTGCTGAATTCGATCCAGGCCATGCCTGAGGGAGGCAAGGTCACGGTGCGCAGTTACGATAAAAAGCTCGAAGAGATCAGGAACGGCATCGGCAAAAGGGCACAAGACAGTTTTTATTTCGGAGAGAGGGCGGCGATCGTCGAGATCGAAGACACGGGGTGCGGGATCCCCGAAGAGAACCTGAAAAAGATTTTTGACCCTTTCTTTACGACAAAGGGCCAGAGTGGTTCCGGGTTGGGGCTGTCCGTGTCCAGAAATATCATTCATATGCATAGGGGTTTGATCCATGCGGAGAGCACGCCGGGCAAGGGGACCAAGGTAACCGTTATCTTGAAGCTGGCTGAGCGGGCATGATGCGGGCCGGGCGCGAGATCAACGATGGAGTGACTGGGAAAGGGGTTGGCGCATGACGAAGAAAAAAAGGATATTGGTGATCGACGACGAGGCGGATTTTACGAAATTGATCAGGTTGAACCTTGAGCAGACCGGAAAATTCGAAGTGAAGACGGAAAATCGCGGGTCGGCGGCGCTGGCCGCCGCAAAGGCCTTTAAACCGGACCTGGTTTTGCTGGATATTCTTATGCCGGATCTCATGGGCAGCGAGGTGGCCGCCCAGATGAAGGAAGATGACGACACAAAGAACATCCCCGTCATATTTTTAACCGCAGTCGTAGGCAGGGAGGAAGTGGTCCAGAGGGGGGGCGTCATTGGAGGGCATCTTTTTGTGGCCAAGCCCGTAGATATAAAACAATTGATCGAAGCTATCGATGAAAATATTCGCTGAATACTCTTTAGTCCTACAGGAAGAATCCCCGGTCCAGAGAGCGGTAATGGATCGCTTCCGAAAGATGCTGTGTCGTGATATCCCCGCATCCCGCCAGATCCGCAATCGTCCTTGAAATTTTCAGTATTTTGTCAAAGGCCCGGGCACTGAAATGGAAGTTGTTCATCGTCGCCTTGAGCAGCTCGCTCTCTTCTTTTCCCAGGGCGCAATATCGCCGGGTCTGCCGGTGTGACATCTGCGCATTGGATAAGATCCCGTCTTTTCTGCCGTCCGGAGCCAAGAATCGCGCTTCCTGGACGGCCCTGGCCTTATTCACTCTTTCTTTTATCTGCGCCGAACTTTCTGCAGGGGTATTGTCGCTTAATTCCTGGTATTTGATGATCGGGACTTCGATATGAATGTCGATCCTGTCTAAAAGCGGACCGGAGATTTTCCCGAGATACTGATGGATCTTGTGTTGGGAGCAACGGCAGCCGCGCGCAGGGTCGGTGTAATATCCGCACGGGCAGGGGTTCATCGCGGCGACCAGCATGAAACGCGCCGGAAAGCTTAAGGACCTTTGTGCCCTGGCGATCCGGATACAGCCTTCTTCTAGGGGCTGGCGCAGGATTTCCAGGGCATTGCGGTGGAATTCCGGCAGTTCATCGAGAAAGAGGACGCCGTTGTGGGCCAGGCTGATCTCGCCCGGCTGGGGATTGGAGCCTCCTCCTGCCAGTGCCACGTCGGAGATCGTGTGGTGGGGCGCGCGGAACGGCCTTTGGCGCAGCAAGAATGATCCGGTGGATGCGTAGCCGGCGACGGAATGGATCTTTGTGACCTCCAGCGATTCGCGGGCGGTCATCTCTGGAAGGATGGCCGGCAGGCGGCGCGCCAGCATGGTTTTTCCGCTTCCCGGGGGTCCGACCATCAGGATGTTGTGTCCGCCGGCAGCGGCGATCTCCATGGCCCGTTTGGCCAGGAATTGGCCTTTGACATCCGCAAAATCGGGTTCGTCCGCGCCGCCGGGGCATGCAGCGGCGCCAGGGCCGCAGAACGGCTTAAGGGTTTCCGGGTTGTGGAGGCCTTCAATAAGATCCGTGAGAGTTTTAAAACCAAAGACCTGAACGCCCTCGACAAGAGCCGCCTCGGGGGCGTTGGCAACAGGAAGGACAAGCTTTTTAATTTTGTGCGTCGAAAGGGCTTGGGCCATGGCCAGGACGCCTTTGACAGGCCGTAAGCGGCCGTCCAGGGCGAGTTCTGCGGCAAACCAGTATTCTTCGAGCAAAGCAGGCTGGATCTGTTTGGAGGCGGCCAGGATCCCCATGGCAATGGGCAGGTCGTAGAGAGCGCCTTCCTTTTTGATGTCCGCAGGCGCAAGGCTGACCGTGATCTTGTCGGCCGGGTAGCGGAAGCCGCTGTTTTTTATTCCCGATCGGACGCGCTCTTTGCTTTCCTTGATGGCCGAATCCGGGAGGCCGACAAGGACTGTCTGCGGCAGGCCGTTGGCGACATCGACCTCGATGTCTACGGGATGGGCATCCAGGCCGATAAGACCCAACGTATGTGTCTTAGCAAGCATTTGAACAGGGGTAAATCCGCTTGATTTTTGAAGAGGATATAATTATAATCAACCTACGACTCCCTTGGCTTTCAGGCCAAGGTTCGCCACAGGTTGATACTGAGCCGCCTCTATTGTTGTATGATTTTAAGCGGCGAATGTATGAACTGCTGAATTTGGTCCTTTGAGGGAACGGGGCGGGGGAAGGATTGGAACAGAGGGCATCCTATCATGTGCCTTCTTTTTTGTCAAGTGCAGCCCATGTTTTTGCCTTCTTTGGAAGAAAGAGGTCGTTTGTCGTGAATAACAGGGTCAAAACAGGAATGATCGCGCTGTTGGCGGGATTTTCGGTCTTCGGGCTATACCAGTCCCTGACCCTGATGCGCAAAAACAGCTTTTTGCTTGAGCAGGTGGGGCGCATCCAGATAGAATTGTCCGCGACCCAGCTGGGGTTGAACCAGACCAAGACTCTTCTGAACGAGACATACCAGAAAAACGCCCAGTTGGAGAACGAGGCGGTTTTATTGAATTCCAGGCTTGCCCGCGCCAAAAAGGAGCTTGGAGAACAAAAAAACAAGATCAATACCCTGGGGAACGTGATCCAGCAGGCCCGCCGGGTCAATGAATTTCTGGTGGCCCGCAATCAGGAGATGAGCGAGCAGTATGTGCGTGCGTCTTTTGAGAACCAGGAAATGAAGAAGACCTTGTCTTCGGTCCCGGAATTGAAAAAGACGATAGCGGCGTTGCGCAAAAAACCGGCGCGGCCGGCGGTTGTCAAAAATAAACAGGCACGCAAGAAATCCGCTCCCGCTAAAGCCGAGCGGCCCAAAAAGAAGGCAAAGGCCAAGAGCCCCAAGCCCGTCGCGCCCCAGCCCGTTGTCCCTGCAGATCAGGCCCTGGACGGCAACGAGGGGTTTGTGGTCAAGGACGGAGAATCAACATTGCTGGACAGGGTCGATATCCGTGTTACCCCTGCCCCGGAAAAAGGAGAGTCTGAATGAAGCTCGTGCTTTATCAGATTGTTCATAATCACGTCCTGGTAGTGACTTTTTTTGCGTGGTTGACCGCGCAGACGATCAAGGTGGCGTTGGGCGTTCTGCGGACCAAGCGGTTTGATTTTCGCTGGTTCATCGGCACGGGCGGCATGCCTTCGGCCCATTCGGCGGGTTCCAGTGCGCTGGCCGTCGTGATCGGTACGGATTACGGATTTGATTCTCCCTTGTTTGCCCTGGGTGTCGTGTTCGCCATCGTGACCATGTTTGATGCCCAAGGGGTCCGCCGTTCAACGGGCAAGCAGGCGTCTATCCTCAACAAGATACTGGATGACATTTATTGGCAGGGCAAGATCGAGGAAGACCGCCTTAAGGAACTGATCGGCCATACGCCTATCGAGGTGATCATGGGGGCGATCATCGGGATCCTTTTGGGTTTGATTTATTAAACGACGGCCCCTCGTTTCTGCGAAGAACGCTGACGGAAGCTCGGGGTCAATTTCGGGTAAACATATTCAGCGGGGAATTGAGAGGAAGATGTGAAAAAAAATATTTTATTGGCGGGACTCGCTGTTTGTGCCGTCGCGGCCCTTGTCGTTATTGTTCTCAGGTTGAAGGGGACGCCTGCCGTTCCCGGTGGCCGGGTGAATGCGGCCGTCGATGCGCCCGCGGGGAATTTCGACAAGGACGTGAGCCGTGCGGAGAGCCTGGTCCAGAAAGGCGAGTTGCTGGCGGCACGCGACGCGTTACGGGATATCCTTTTGAAAAACGCGGCCAATCCCGGCATCGAGGCCGTACAGAAGAAGCTTGAAGCCGTGAACATGAAGGTCATTTTATCTGCGATCCAGGTGCCGGATGAGACGGTCATACGGGACGTGAAGTCCGGCGATACCCTGAGCATGATCGCCGATGAATACCGCACGACCGTCGAGATGATCAAAAAACAGAACGGGCTGGCGTCGGATATCATCCGGCCGGGCATGCGGCTGAGGATCTGGACGGGCCGTTTTTCCGTTCTTGTGGACAAGTCCCAGAATCTTCTGACCCTGCGTTCCAACGGCGAGGTGGTCAAGACCTTCCGGGTCTCCACAGGCAAAGATAATATTACTCCCGTCGGGACCTTTAAGATCGTCAACAAGCTCAAAAATCCTCCCTGGACGCATAACGGCAAGGTTTATCCGCCGGATAGCCCTGAAAATATCCTCGGAACGCGCTGGATGGGGTTCGATATCCCCGGTTACGGTATCCACGGCACGACGCAGCCCGAAAGTATCGGCCAGCAGGCGACGGCCGGATGCGTGCGCATGCTCAATGCAGAGGTCGAAGAACTCTACGACCTCCTGCCCGTCAACACCGAAGTCACCGTCATCGATTAGACAGGTCTCCAAGGATATTCCTATGATCGCTCTTGATTTCGAAAAGCCCATTGCCGAGCTTGAAAAGAAGATCCGGGAGCTCCGCAGCTTCACCGAAGAGAAGCATATCGATCTGTCCGGCGAGATCAAGCGTCTTGAAGAAAAGCTCGAACGCCTGCGCAAGGATATCTACGGCAAATTGACGCCTTGGCAGCGCGTGCAGATATCACGCCATCCCCACCGGCCGTATACCCTGGATTATATTCAATTGTTCCTCAAGGATTTCTTGGAGATCCACGGAGACCGTTCTTTCCGCGATGACCGCGCCATCGTGAGCGGGTTTGCCAAGCTCGACGGACAGAAGATCATCGTGATCGGCCATCAGAAAGGCCGTGACACCAAGGAGAACTTAGCGCGCACCTTCGGCTGCGCGCATCCCGAAGGCTACCGCAAGGCGCTGCGCGTCATGGAGCTGGCGCAGAAGTTCGATCTCCCTGTCCTTGTTTTTATCGATACGCCCGGAGCCTATCCCGGGATCGGCGCCGAAGAAAGAGGGCAGGCGCAGGCCGTCGCCTGGAACCTGAAGATGATGTCTGGGATCCGTGTCCCGATCGTCGCTGTCGTCATCGGCGAAGGGGGGTCCGGCGGAGCACTCGGGATCGGTGTGGCCGACCGCGTCTGCGTCCTGGAGAACGCCTATTATTCGGTGATCTCCCCTGAAGGGTGCGCGGCGATCCTCTGGAAGAGCAGTACCAAGGCGCCCGAAGCGGCCGATGCCTTGAAGCTGACGGCCCAGGACCTTTTGAGGTTCGGCGTGATCGACGAGATCGTCAAAGAGCCCCTCGGCGGGGCGCACCGCGACCCCGAAGAAACGGCAAAGAATATCAAGGCGTGCGTGAAAAAATATTTCGTTGAGCTTATGAAACTCCCCAAAGATGAGCTGATCGATCTGCGTTACCGGAAATTTCGCGCGATGGGGCAAATCCTCGAGGCGGCCCATGAAGGTTGAGCAGGAATTGATCATCCTGGGGCTTCTGGAAGACAAGCCGCGTCACGGCTATGAGATCAAAAAACAGATCAAAGACGTGATCAGCACGTTTGCCGCTCTGGAAGTCGAATCGATCTATTATTCCCTGAATCTTCTCGAGAAGAAAGGCTATCTCAAGAAAAAGGTGAGTGTCGGCGGCACGAGGCCCGAGAAGTTCATCTACAGCCTGACGCCCAAGGGGCATGAACGCTTCCAACAGCTATTGACGAAAAGTCTTTTGACCGCTGATCGTCCGAATTTCAGCATTGACGTCGCCCTCTATTTTCTGCCCTCGCTGCCGTCGGATGTGGCTTTGCGCCGGCTCAGAGGCAGGATACGGGTCCTCTCAAAGGTAGAGGAGGCCCTAGAAAAGCTTTCGGAACAGCTCCAGGTGAAATCGTCTTACCACCTGCATTCTATCGTCGAACATAATCTGGAACTCCTGCGTGCTGAAAAAAAGTTTATCCAGAACGTCAGTCAGGAGCTTGCCAATAAGAACATCAGTATCCCCGAATGGCCCCATACCTCGTTGTAAAATCAGCGATGTGGCACATCTGGAGTAAAATCATTACAACCAATTGGAATGTATATAGTTATGATTTTGTTAAAACAAAACAATAATAATTCTTGACATACTAAAATTTAATTAGTAAAATTTTACTAATTATTTTCACCATCCATAGCGTCATTTCATGGTGATTCGCCTCCGGCGGATAATCAGGATCAACATTTCATGGCGATCCGCCAGCGTTTTTGTGGCGGATTCTTTAACAGTGGCGGATATTACCTTAATATTATACAGGGAAATTTTATGGCGTTAGTGACGATCCGGGATTTGGTGACAAAACAGGCGGCTGCTTTTCCAAAAAAAGCTGCCATTATTTTTGAGGGTCAGATAGTCTCGTTCGGCGAGCTCAAAGATAAGGTCTTCAGGCTTGCCAACAATCTGGCGGCCTTGGGAATAAAGAAAGGCGACAAGGTCGCCCTGTATCTGCCGAACTGGCCGGAATACATCTATTCTTACCTGGCTCTTTTTTCTATAGGCGCCACGGTCGTCCCTTTCGATTTTATGCTTAAGAATGATGAGTTGGAGGCCTGTCTGAACCATTCCGATTCCGTCCTTCTCATCGCCAAGAGCAGGCCAGATGTATCTTTAGAGAACATCAAGACGCACGTGCCGAAACTTACGAACATCCTTCTCGTGCGCGAACGCAAAGAGGGGTATCTTGTCTTTGAGGATTTCATCGGCCGGGGATCTTGCGAGGCGCCGTCGGCGGCTATCCGGGAGTCTGATCCGGCGTTGATCCTTTATACCTCCGGGTCGACCGGCCGGCCCAAAGGGGTTTTGTTGAATTACCGCCATTTGTGCGCCGCGCCGGAGGCGATGGAATTCTTTGTGGATTTGACGGCGGCCGACGTGAAATTATCGGCACTGCCTTTGTCGCACGGCGGAGGCCTTGTATACCTGCAGAATTGCATTTTTTACGGCATCACGCTTGTTCTCATGGAACGCTTTATCCCCGTTGAATATCTCAAAAATATAGAAAAATACAAGGTAACCTGTTTTCACATGGTGCCGTCGATGTATTACGCCCTTCTGCACCTGAAAGAATTTGAGAAGTACGATCTTTCCAGCATTCGCTGGGTCAATATTTTCGGCGCCCCGAATTCGCCTGATGCTATTCGCCGTTTCAAGACCTACTGTCCGAATGCCAAACTGCTCAACGGCTGGGGGTTGACCGAGACGAACGCCCCGAATATCGTGACGCCGATGGGGTCGGAAAAGATCGAATCCATCGGCAGGCCTGCCCCCTGGATCAGCGTCCGCCTGGTCGACGATGACGACCGGGACGTTGGCGAAGGTGAGATCGGAGAGATCGTCCTGAAGAGCTGGGTAGTCATGGACGGCTATTACAAAGATGCCGCCATGACCACCGAAGTCTTGCGTGACGGGTGGTTCCATACGGGCGACCTGGGCCGCCGGGACCAAGAAGGCATGTATTATATCGCCGGCCGCAAAAAAGACATGGTAAAGGTCTCCGGCCAGATCGTTTTTCCGGCGGAGATCGAAGAAGCGATCCATAAGCATCCGTCTGTCGCGGAGGTCGGGGTCATCGGTGTCTCCGATACTTTGCGCGGAGAGACATTGAAGGCATTCGTCGTCCTCAAGACAGGCGCGTCGCTTACCGATCAGGACATTAAACAATTTTGCCGCCAGCACTTGGCGCATTTTAAGGTTCCCCACGCCGTCGCTTTCATCGAAGCCCTGCCCAAGACGCGCACCGGCAAGATCGACAAAGTGGCGCTTAAACAGAACAACAATAACGTTACTCCTCGTGTAAACAGCTGAAAATTTCTGTTTGCACCCAGTCCTCACAGAGTTCGGACGGGCAACCAGAAATTTTTCAGCTACACTCGGAGTTAATTCCGCCAGAGGCGGAATTAAGGAGCTTACTATGCAGATGAAAAAAGACATTCACATGACCGGTCAGGATCTCTTGGGGATGGTGCAGGTCAAGCCGGGTGATTTCGGCAAATACGCTATTATTCCGGGCACGGCCGAGCGCAGGGATGCGATCCTGGAGTATTTGGAGAAACCGGTCAAAAGTTTTTCTTTTTTTGAATACACGATGTATACGGGATTTTATGAAGGCATCAAAATCGCCGTCGGTAACGGCGGCCGGTTCTCGCCGGATTCCGCGATCATTGCCGAGATCCTGTGCGCCGGCAAGGTCGAATGTATCATCCGCGCCGGTTCCTGCGGCGCCCTGGATGAAACGATCAAGGTTGGCGATGTGGTCCTGGCCACGGGCGTCGTGCGCGGAGATGGTGTGACGCCTTATTACGTAGACAAGGATTATAAGACGGTGACGGATGCCGCTGTGACAGCGGCCTTGGAGAAGGCAGCCGGGGAAAACGAGGTTTCGGTCCGCCGCGGCCTGATCTGGACGACGGACGCGCTATTGCGCGAGACCCGCGAGCTGGTTGAAAAAGTGAGAAAAGAGGGAGCGGTCGCCGTGGATATGGTGTCAAGCGCGCTTCTGACGATCGCGCAATTGAACAAGGTCAAGGCTGCCTCGATCTCGGCTGTCAGCGATAACCTGATCACCGGTGAGCTCGGCTTTATCAACCCGGACTATTACGAAGCCGAAGCCAGGGTGGTCAAGGTGTGTCTGGATGCGGTGAAGAAACTTGCGCAAGGTTAATAGAAATAATCCATCGATAGAGGCAAAATTAATGAAAGAATCGGTATTGTTCTGGCCCGTGCATCTGAAGGGGCGGACGCTTTATATCCTGGATGAGACAAAGATCCCGCAGAGGATTGTCTACCTGAAGGTCCGTCATTATCACCAGGCGATTGATGCGGTCGTTACGATGAAGACGCGCGCCTTTGGGCAATTCCTGACCGTCTGTTATACATTTATGCTGGAGATGCAGAAAGCACAGGGCCTTTCTGCGGACGCACAGATGCGTCTTTTGGAGCGCGTGGCAGGGGCCTTCAACAGGAGCCGCCCCACATTTCCTTTCGAGGAAGTGACAGGCATGGTGCTGGGTGTGGCGCGCAAGGTTTTTGGGAGTCCCCGGTTCCGTCAGGATTTTATTTCAGCCATGAACGGTTTTTTGGAGCAGGGGATCAGGCAGAAGAGGTATCAAAGGGCCGCAGAGGCCGCTTCGTTGATCAAGGATGGCGATACGGTGTTGACGCATTGTAACGTTTCCGGTGAACTGCCCCTGGTCGCGGAGTTCTGCCGAAAAGCAAAAAAGAAGATCCGCTTCCTGGCAACAGAAACGCGGCCCTATTTTCAGGGTTCGCGTCTGACCGCCTGGGAACTGAAACGCGAAGGTTTTGACGTGACGCTCATCCCGGACAATGCGGCGGCCAAGGTCATGGCGGACGGAGACGTGGATTGCGTGCTGGTCGGTTCCGACCGCTCGGCCGCGAACGGAGATTTTGCCAACAAGGTGGGGACATATCAGATCGCACTTTTGGCCAAACATTTTCGTATTCCTTTTTATGTCCTCGTTCAGTCGTCGGATAAGCTGAGTTCCGGCCGCCAGATCCCGATCGAAGTGCGCCGGGATGAGGAGATCCTGTGTTTCGCCGGCAAAAGGCTTGCGCCTGTGGGCGTGGCCGCATTCTATCCGGGTTTTGATGTCGTGCCGCATCCGTTGGTGACAAAACACATTGCGATTCGTCCGTCGTAAACCAGAATTTAATCCTTAAGGGCCTACGGGCATACCCGTGGGGTTCCAGGACGGACGACCTTGAGGAACAAGGTGGCGAAGGGCCTGACAGATGTTGATTAAACAGCCGATACCTCTTATTTTCGGCGTGCCGCAGGATGGTTTTTACGGTGACCTCAAGGTGAAAAAGACCTTTGTGGCGGAACTGCGGCCCGGCTTGGAAGGCATGACGGATGTGGCGAAGGAATTGTTGAGGCGCCGCATCCAGCCGGTCGTTATCTGCGATAGCATGATGGCATTCTGCATGGAGAGAAAGCTGGTGAGCGCCGTCCACATCTTTTCGCAGGGCCGAAGAAACGATGTTGCGCTGTGCCGCACAGGTTCTCTGGCCGCGGCCCTGTGTGCGCGGGCCCACCGGATCCCGGTCGTTTTGCATGACGGGGCCATGCCGCGCGAGTCGAGGGCCGCCGATCTGTTGAAGATCGCGGGAATGAAGGTGACGTCGTCGAAGATCAATACTTACGTCCCCTTGCTGGAAGAAGTGCCGATGGGCCTTATCGGCCACACGCAAGGCTGGAAGGCGGGAGAATGAAGATATGCAGAAGAAGCTAGACGAGATTATCCGTATCGGTCAATGGATCTGGGAGAAAGATCTTTCCGGTGGCGCATCCGGGAATCTAAGCCTGCGCGTGGACGATAAGACCATCCTTATCACGGGCCGCGGGACCTGTTTAGGCGCGCTCAAGGCCGAAGATGTCTGCACGATCGGCATGGACGGCGAGCCGTTTGTCAAGGGGTTCGTCCCTTCGTCAGAAAAATTATTCCATACGAGCGTCTATCAATGCCTGGATGCCAAGGCTGTCGTCCATGTGCATCCGACGTTCTGCAACGGCTATTTTGCCGTCCACGACAGGATCGCTTTTGATACCTTCGAGACGCGTCTTGTCTTGGGGGATGTTCCGGTGGTCGACCAGAAGACGCCGACGATCACCGATATCATGCCGGTGATCGAGGCGCTCAAGAACAGCAATATCGTTGTATTGAAACACCACGGGGTTGTTGCGGTCGGAGAGACCCTGAACGACGCGTTTTTCCTGGCGCAGACCTTAGAGGAGGCGGTGAAGATCGCCTGCATCAAAGACCTTTATGCGAGGACGGGCCGGGCCGAGGCGTCCACGGCCACCGCAGAGAACGCGGCTGTACCTTCAGCCGCTGGGGCCTTTGAATTATTTTCCAAAGAGCAGATATCGGAGATCGTGCGCCTCGTGAACCAGGACGCCCAATTCCGCGGGCTCGCCTTGCAGACAAATCTGGAGACGAAGCTGGCGGTCGTTCTGGATGAGACCCAGGCGGCATACTGTTTTCATTTCTCGGGAGGCGGGATCAAGGATTTTGCCACCGAGGTAGGCGCGGCCGAATTCGTGATTTCCGGGAAGGCGGATTACTGGCGCGCGATCTTCAAGCGTCAGCTCGACCCTTTTGCCGCCACGACACAGAAGAAGCTGAAGCTCAAGGGGGATTTTGCCAAGATTTCGCGCTGGTATGTGCCGTTCAACCGGCTTTTCGATTTATGGACGAGCGTCCCGGTCAAATAAAAGAGGGCATGATGAATCAGTATCAGATGTATATCAATGGCAAGATGTGCGACGCCAAGGACGGCGCGCGGCTGGAAAGCATCAATCCGGCGACCGAAGAAAAGATCGCGTCGTTCCCGAAAGCGGGGATGGCGGATCTCGAAGAGGCCGTAAGCGCGGCGCGTCTGGCCTATGCGCAGGGCGAGTGGCCGATGATGTCTCTGCCGGAACGGGCCCAGGTCCTTGTGCGCGTGGCACAGTTGATCCGGGAGCGCGCCTACGAGCTTGCGAAGGTCGAGACGCAGGACACCGGCAAGACGACCAAGCAGACTACTTTTATCGATATTCCGGTCGCAGCCAATGCCTATGAATATTTCGCGGGCGCAGCCGGCGAGATCAAAGGTGAGACGATCGCGGTTCCGGCGCCGGCCATGAGTTATACGCTGCGGGAGCCGGTGGGTGTCATCGGCGCGGTCATCCCCTGGAATTATCCGTTTCTGATGGCGGCCTGGAAGATCGCCTCCGGGATTATTTTAGGTAATACCATTGTGTTGAAGCCATCGCAAGAAGCTTCTTTGAGCTGTCTGGAGTTGGCCAAGATCTTTAAAGAAGTGGAATTGCCCGCGGGCGTCGTTAACATCGTTACAGGCGAAGGACGCCTGCTGGGACACGGTTTGGCCGCATCCATGGATGTCGATATGCTTTCTTTCACCGGATCGACAGAGGTCGGCCGGGACGTGATGAAGGCGGCTTCTTCGAACTTAAAGAGGCTTTCTTTGGAGTGCGGCGGCAAATCTCCGAATATCCTTTTTGCGGATTGCGACCTGGAGACGGCCGTGAACGGTTCTTTGTGCGCGATTTTCATGAACCAGGGGCAGATGTGCGTGGCCGGATCGCGGCTTCTGGTTGAGGAATCCATTTATGACAAGTGTGTTGAACTCCTGGTCGAAAAGACAAGGAAGCTCAAGATCGGTTCCCCGGAGGATCCGGCAACGGATATAGGCCCTTTGGTCAGCGACAGGCAAAAGAAAACCGTCCTGGATTATATCGCCATCGGGAAAAAAGAAGCGAAGCTGGTCGTCGGCGGCGGCGTGCCGAAAGACCTGCGCCGGGGTTTTTATGTCGAGCCGACCATCTTTGCCGATGCGGACAACACCATGCGTATCGCCCGAGAGGAGATCTTTGGGCCCGTCCTGTCGGTCATCAAGGTCAGGGATGCCGAGGAGGCCGTGAGCGTCGCCAACGACACGGTGTACGGTCTGGCTGCCATGATCTGGACAAGAGATGTGAACAAAGCTGCGACAGTGGCCAGAAGGTTGCGCGCGGGCACTGTCTGGGTCAACACCTTCGGCGGGTTTTACAACGAAGCGCCCTTCGGCGGCTACAAGCAGAGCGGTTTCGGCCGGGAATTAGGCAAAGAGGGCCTGTGCGAATTGACACAGGTCAAACATGTCAATGTCGATTTGACGCCGGGCGGCAGGTCACTCGTGGCGTCGTGGTTTAATGTTTGATGAAATCCAGGCTTGCGGAGCGTAAGCGCTCGCAAGCCTGAGGTTGAACAGATCCGCCGATTTTTGTGGCGGATGGAACAGAATATATATAGGAGACGTTTATGAAAAAAGTCTTATTTATCATGCCTCCGATCGGCGGGTGGGCGACGCACGGGGTGATCAAGGCGCCCAACCAGTATTATGCCCAACTGGCGGCGTATATCCGGCAGAAAGAGACCGGAGAGCCTTTTGTCATCGATGGCCGCGCGCTTGATCTCACCTATGATGACATCAAGGTCAAGATCAAGGAGATAAAGCCGGACCTCGTCGTTCTGGGCGATATCCTGCATTCAACGGGCGGCCTGGCGGTGATCTGGCATTTTAACAAGACGGCACAACTGGTCAAAGAAGTGAGTCCCCAGAGCAAGGTGGCCGTGGGAGGGTTGTGGTATTCGGCGCTTTATCAGGAGACATTGGATGAGAATCCGGCGATCGACTTTGTTCTGATCGGCGAAGGGGAGTTGACCTTGGTAGAATTGTTGCAAAAACTCGATGGCGCCGGCGCAGATTACTCCCGTATCCCTGGCCTGGCGTCCCGGAAAGGCGGCCAGGTGGTGGTCGGGCCCCACAGGGAGCTGATCAAGGATATCGATGTCCTTCCCATGCCGGCTTATGATCTTTTCCCTATGGAGAAATATGTCGCGCATACCTATTGGAAGAATTTCTGCGAGCTTTTTACCAGCCGCGGCTGTCCGGGCGGCTGCTCTTTTTGCTACGAATGGAGCCAGTATGACCCGCGTTTCCCGAAGGACTTCGTCTCCTGGCGTTCGCATTCCGCCGGACGGATCGTCGAGGAGCTGGATATCTTGACGAAAAAGTTCGGCGTTAAGACCGTCGTTTTTCAGGATGACGCCTTTAACGTGAACTACGATATGGTCAAGAACGTCTGCAACGGCATCCTCGAGCGCGGCATCAAGATCAACTGGGTCATCCTTGGTCGCGCCGATGACTGGTCGAGGCAAGAAGACCTTATCCCGCTGATGAAGAAGGCCGGCATGTTCATGGGGCTGGTCGGCATCGAGGTCAGCGATGACGCCGAGCTTTCCAAGATCGGTAAGGGGGTCACGGTCGCGCAGATCAAGAAAACCGTGGACGCCCTGCGCAGGAACAATATCGTGACGATCGGGACGTTCATGATCGGTTTCGAGGACGACACGGAGGAAGCCATCAAGAAACGGTTTTCGTTTGCCGACCAGGTGGACCCGGATATCTTTGCGTTGCAGTTCGTGACGCCTGTGCCCGGTTCTCCTCTATGGAAGAAACTTGTCAAAGAAGATCTTCTGGATCCCGGCAAGATCAATCTCAAGGCCTGGGATTTTCAGCACCCCGTGGTTCCGACGAAATACCTCTCGGTCGAAGAGGTCGGGCGCCTCGGTTCCTGGTGCATGAGGGAGTTTTTCTCCCGGCCGAACCGCATCCACAGGATCATGGCCGGCAATTATTCAGACTTGGCCAAGCTCTGCGTCAAGGATTTTATGGCAAATATCTCCAAATTCGAGGCTGCGGCCACCAAAGGAGATTTGTATGTCTGAGCATATCACCATGAGTTGGGAAAAGACCACGGAAGAGCGTTTCAATAAGATGCTCTCCAAGATGCCGATCTTCCACCGGCACATGACGGAGGTCGGCGCTACCCAGAAGGCGGAAGAGAATGCCAAGACGCGCGGCTCCAGGACCGTCGAGGAAGAAGACCTGATGCGCGCCATGTTTTCCGAAGTGCCCATGCAGTTTTATTCTTTGATGATCAAGCTCCTGGACGATGTGGGTTTTGATTATAAAAAATACAATCTGCCGGTCAAGAACGGCGCAAGCGCCCGCTGACAGTGGAAGAGAACAGACATTCTGTTATCATCAGGACGGACCAGCCGGCTCTTTTGAGAAAAGAGATCATTTGCTGGGGGGAGGCGGAGTGGTGGCCGAAGGCGTCTTTGATGGCCTTCAGGCGTCTGGCTCCCGGAGAGGTTGCCGCAGGCACCCTCTATGTGCAGAAGGTGCTTTTGCCCTTTGCGCCCCAGTGGCGCGTTGAGGTCAGCGAGGTGACGGACAGAAGTATTTCCCGCAGGTTCCTTGACGGGATGTTCAAAGGGTACGAACAGGTGAGTTTTCGAAAGGTCGCCGGCGAAGACTGGCGCGTGGATTACGCCATGCATTACGAGGTGCAGGGGTTTCTCAACAGGTTCCTGTGGCTCGCGATCTTTCGGCGGCTGCATGACCGGAATATTGAAAAGATATTAGAGGACCTGAAAATATTCATGGAGACTCAATGAAGGTCGCTGTCATCGGGTTGGGCGCTATCGGCGGGCTCGTCGCCTGTTACCTGAAGGCCCGCGGGATCCCCGTGGTCGCGGTCGGCCGCCTGGAACAGAAGGAGGCGGTGGAGCGGGAAGGTTTTGTTGTCGACGGCGTGCGCGGGCGCTCAGTCGTCTATCTCGACGTCCGGCCGCGGCTGGAAGAGCGCGTGGACCTGGCGATCGTGACGGTCAAGACCCAGGATATCCGGGATGCGGTTGACAAATCGCGCGTTTTTTTGGCCCAGGCGGATATCCTTTCGGCCCAGAACGGCGTGCGCGCCGATAAGCTCCTGGGATTGATGCTGGGCGATGAAAAGGTTGTTTCAAGCATCGTCATGTTCGGCGCGACCTATGTTCCTTACAACAAGGTCGTCCATAATTTCGAGGGCAAGTGGCTGATCGGCCGGCCCGGCGGGGCCAATGACGCGAAGGTCAAAGCGATCGTCGATTTTTTAACGCCGGCGTTTGCGGCCGAGGGGGTCGAAAATATCCAGGCGATGAAGTGGACGAAGATTTTCCTGAATTCCGGCAATGCCCTGCCGGCGATCCTGGGTAAGAGTATACAGGAGACATATGCGAATCTGGAGATGTGCAAGCTGGCCCTGCGGCTCCAGAGGGAAGGGTTTGATCTTTTGGAAAAGCTCGGTATTGTTCCGGCGAGCATGCCGGAATTCGATGTCGAGAAGCTCAAAGGTTTGAGCCGTATGCCGCCGGACCAGGCAGCACCCGTTTACTCGCAGATTATGGTGAACCTGAGCAAGGAGCCGCTGTATGGTTCGGTCCTGCAGAGTATCCGGCGTGGGCGGCCTTCGGAGATCGATTACATTAACGGGGAGTTCGCCAACCAGGCCAAGCTCCATAATATCGAGGCCATCCTGAATTCCCGGATCGTGGAGATGGTGCACCAGGTGGAGAGGTCGGGAAAATACATGGCGGAAGACGACATCCTCAAGGCCTTAGCGCAAGGGAGCGACGATGAGCGAAAATAAAAACAGTATCTTCTCGGCAAGAAAGAGGCTGCGTATGGAGTTTTCCGGCCTGCGCGCCACCGTGACCAAGCAGGAGGGGTTTTGTTATCACCGCTACAAAGTGGGAGACCAGTTCACGTTCAAGGACTTCACGCATCCCCCGCAGGATTTTTGCCTGGGCGCCGTGCATTCCATGTTTCCGGCGATGTACGCGCTGACCTTCGGCGCCGAATTCCCTTTTATGGAAAACACGAAATCCTTGTTGACTACGTGTCCCGACGGCAAAAAGGTAGAGTTTTTGATCGAGATGGTCGATAAAGAGGGCCGTGTTATTTCCAAACCGCGCCCCCAGACGCCTCCGGGGCCAAGTCCAGAAGGGACAGGCCTTCCTGTACCTCTAAAGGAAGGGCCGAAGCCCAAGACCCTGGAGATCGAGGTCAAGGAGTGCACCGGCAAGTGTTTCTATGGATACAAGGCGGGGGACAAGATCACCGTTCGCGGCCTGAAGACTCCGGAAGGATTCTGCGGCGCGGCGTACCACATGATGTTCCCGACGTTGTTCGCGCTGAACTTCGGGGCGACGTATCCTTTCATGGAAAACCCGAATTCTTTGGATACGCCCACATGCCCGGACGGTGGGCATGTGGTGTTTAAACTGACGAGAGTGGAGGAGAAAGATAAATAGCACGTCAATAACCAAGTTCCAAGATACAATAACCAAACAATGACCAATAACCAAATTCAAATTTTCAAATAGTTGCAGGTTTGATGATTGGCGATTGGATATTGGATTTTGTTTGGAGTTTGTATCTTGGTTATTGGTGATTAAAGGAGTGCTTTTCATGAAAAGACGAGTTGTGGTTACAGGTTTAGGCGTGATTTCGCCCAACGGCATCGGAAAAGAAAATTGCTGGAAGGCGATGGTCGGCGGAGTTTCCGCCGTGCGGAGAGTCGATATGTTTGATGTCTCGATGTTCCGCACGCGGATAGCCGCTTATTCTAAGGAGTTTAATCCTTTCGAGCTGGGTTTGAACGAAGAGGAGGCGGAACGCATGGACCGCTATGTGCAGTTTGCGGTCGTGGCCGCCCAGATGGCGGTTAAAGACGCCAAGCTGGATTTTTCAAAGATCAACAGGCAGCGCGCCGGCGTGAGCCTGGCCAATGCTATCTGCGGGACCAAATATATGGAGGAGGAATTCGCGCTGGTGACGGACAATGGCAAGAACCCCATCGATCCCCGCCTCGTGCGTCCTTACCTCTATGATGCCTCCATGTTCAATACGCCTTCTGCCGAGATTGCCGCCAAGTATCATCTCAACGGCATCTGCAATACGATCTCGACCGGATGCACGGCGGGGACCGATTCTATGGGGTTCTGTTTTGAGACGATCGCCGACGGCGACGCCGATATCATGATCGCGGGCGCCTCGGAAGCCCCTTTGACGCCTATCACCTTCGGCGCCTTTGACGTGGTGAGCGTCCTGTCCGCCAGGAACGACGAGCCTGAGAAGGCCTCGCGGCCGTTTGATAACAAGCGCGACGGCTTTGTGCTTTCCGAAGGCTGCGGCCTCCTGATCCTGGAAGAGCTTAACCACGCCCGTAAGCGCGGGGCGCATATTTATTGCGAGATCATCGGTTACGGCACCTGCAATAACGCCTTTCACATGACGGACCTTCCGGCCGACGGCCTGGCCATGGCGAATTGCATCCAGCTTGCGCTCAAGGATGCCAAGATCGCGCCTAAAGATATCGATTACGTCAACGCGCACGGTTCATCGACGCGGATGAATGATGTCTTTGAGACCAATGCCTACAAGATCGCCCTGGGCGACGAGGCCTACCGCGTGCCGATCAGTTCTCTTAAATCCATGATCGGCCATCCCCTGGCGGCGGCGAACGCCATTGAGATGGTGATGGCATCCATCATTTTTGAACGCAACCTGATCCCTCCGACGATCAACCAGGAGGTGCGTGACCCGCAGTGCGACCTGAATTACGTTCCGAACAAGGCGATCGAGAAAAAAGTGGACTTGATTTTAAAGACCTCGAGCGGATTTTCCGGTATCCATTCGTCCCTGGTCATGAAGCGTTACCAGGAGGGCAAATAATGGAAAAGATCGCCATCACAGGTATCGGCATTGTTGCTCCCTCCGGCATGGACAAGAAGGTTTTCTGGGCCAATATCAAGGCCGGCCGTTCCGAGATCAAGGTGATCGACCGTTACGACGCGCAGTTGTATCCGTCGCATATCGGAGGGCAGATCCATCAACTGGACGCTTACTCCCATATCTCTTCGCGGCTGCTTCAGAAGATAGACCCGTTTTCCCATATGGCCCTGATTGCCTCCGAGATGGCCCTGAAGGATGCCGGCATCGACCTGACCAAAGAGAACCTGAATCATATCGGGATATTCATGGGCAATGCCCTGGGCGGGTGGCTCTACGGAGAAACGGAGTTGCGCGACCTCTATCTCGAAGGCCGGGAAGGGGTGAGTCCCTATATGGCTTCCGCCTGGTTTCCGGCGGCGCCCCAGGGACAGGTCTCCATTTATTACGGCATCAAAGGGTATTCCAAGACCGTCGTGTCCGACAGGGCCAGTTCTTTGATGGCCATCGGCCACGGGGCCAAGATCCTGGCCAAGAATAAGCTGGATTTTATCCTGGCCGGGGGCATGGAAGCACCCCTGTCGCCCTATGGGCTTCTGTGCTGCAATACGAACGGTGATTTGTCCACGGATAACGAGCATCCAGAGTCCGCGTATAAGCCGTTCGATAAAGACAGAGCTGGTTTTGTCGTCGGAGAAGGCGCCGGCATCATGATTTTTGAGCCGCAGGAGCGGGTTGACGCGCGCGGCAGAAAACCTTACGGTTATATTGCGGGATACGGTACGACCTGCGACGGCGTAGACAGGATCAAGGCGAATCCCGACGGCAAAGAGCTGGCGCGCGCCATCCGCATGGCCTTGGATGACGCCGGATACAAGCCGCAAGATATCGATTACATTTCTTTGGACGGCGCGGCGACCCTGGAAGGCGATGTGAGCGAAGTCGCGGCCATCAAAGAGGTTTTTGGCGGCCGGGCGGCGCATCTGCCGGTCAGCGCGCCCAAGACCATGTTCGGCAATCTCCTGGGAGCGTCGGGCGCTGTCGACATCATCGTGACATTATTGGCCATGGAGCACGGCCTGATTCCTCCGACATTGAACCTGAAAAATATCGATTCCCGCTGCGCGGGGATGGATTACGTTGTGGATAAAGCCAGGCCGGCAGAGATCAAAAAAGCGCTGGTGATTTCCCGCGGCCGCGCCGGGATCAATGCGGTCGTAGCTTTGGAAAAACAGTAGACAGTAGACCGCTAAATACGTTTTTGATTTTTACTGACTACTATCTACTAACTACTGACTACTTTTTAACAAGGGGGTTAGATGGACACAAAAGGAAAGGTAAAGGACGTGGTTGTGAAATTGCTGAAAGTCAGGCCGGAAGAGCTGAAGGAAGGCCAGACTCTTGAGCAGAGCCTGGGCGTGGATTCGACGGAGATGGTCGAGGTCTGCATCGCCCTCCAGAAAGAGTTCGGCGTACAGATCGGCGAAAAAGAAGTGACGAAATACCAGACGCTTGATCAGATTGCCGGCGTCATCAACCAGAAGAAAGGTTAAGATGCGGCTCATCGATTTAAGCCTGCCTGTTGACGATACGCTGGTTGAGACCCACGCGGCGAAGATCGACAGGATCTCCCATGCGACAGGTGTCGAGCATTTCAACGAGGTGGTGATGGCCCGGGAGCCCGGCGGTGCCGAGCGTTTTAAAAAAGGCGAGCGCGTCGCTCAACCGCATGAGATCCCGGATGCCGAGATGCTGTCTCTGGAGATCGTCCATGCCTCTGTCCATATGGGCACGCACGTGGACGCGCCGTTCCATTACGGTTCGAAATGCCAGGGCAAATCCGCAAAAAAGATCGCCGACCTTCCTCTGGAGTGGTGCTACGGCGCCGGCGTTGTCCTTGATTTTACGCGCCTGAAATACCCGCAGAACATCACGAAGGCCGACGTGGTCGCCGCCCTCAAGCGCATCTCCTATAAGCTCGAAAAAAACGATATCGTTCTTATCTATACTGGAGGAGATAAGCTTTTGGGGACGCCGGAATACGTCCACAAATACGTAGGCATGCTTCCCGACGCTTTGGAATATATCCTGGACCAGGGCGTCAAGATGCTCGGCATCGACACGATCGGCCTGGACCGGCCGTGTTTTGAAATGTTCAAGGAATTTCTGGATACTAAAGATAAACAGAAGATCTGGCCGTGTCACTTCCTGGGCCGGAGACGCGAATATGCCCATATGGAACGCATGGGTCATCTGGGGGCCATTCCGAAGCCCTTTGGTTTTAAAGTGTGTTGTTTTCCCGTAAACGTGAAGGATGCCGGCGCCGGCTGGACGCGGGCGGTTGCGATCATAGAAGATTAACGTTAAGGCAAGGGGGCAATCATGGGCCATACATGCAATTCCATTCTTATTAAGGCGCCGTATGAAAAGATTTTCGATATCTCCAACGATATTCCGCGCTGGACGGAGCTGTTCGGCGGCGAATACAAAGAGGCCAAGGTCGTAAAAAAAGAGGACAACAAGATCGTTTTTCAGCTGACGGACGACGAGGGGCATTCCTGGCAGTCCTTCAGGCTTCTGTTCAAAAAAGATTATTTTGCGTATGCCGAGAGGCTCGAGCCGAAATTCCCTTTTGAATACATGAAGATCATCTGGCTCTATACGCCGGCTCCGGAAGGCGTCATCCTGACCTGGATCCAGCATTTCACGATGGACAAGAAGGCCAAGTTCAATGATGAGCAGGTGGAAGGGTTTATCAACAAGCACTCGGTCGAGAACCTGAAGATCTTTAAGGACGTTATCGAGAAAGAGGCCTGATCATCGAGCGCCGGGATTTTTTTATCCTTTGCCTGCAGGGGTTTTGCATCGCATTTAACGTGGCGTCGGTGTCGGCCATCGTGCCGTCCATCGCCTCTGACTTTGGTATCTCTGATTTTGTGGCGGGCCGCATCAACTGGGCTTACATGCTGCCTTACGGCATCATGGCGCTCCTCTATGGCCCTTTGACGCGCGTTTTCGAGAATCGGCATATCGCCGTGGCGAGCCTGTTGTGTTTTTCGGTTTTCAGTTTTTTGTCCGGGATCGCCGCCGATATCTCACAGCTCTTTGTCTACAGGCTCCTTGTCGGGATTTTTGCCGCGGCCATCACGCCGCTGTCGCTGATCTATATCGCGGACCACGCCCCGCAGACAGGCAGGGGCAGGGCCGTCGGTTTATTCTTCAGCGCGACTTTTATCGCGGACTTAAGCGGGCTTTTCTTGAGCGGCATCACCCCCTGGCGGGTCATGTTTTTTATTCCGGCCGTCCTGGGCGCCCTCACGGCTTTTCTGACGGCGCGCCATTTTCCGGCGACGCTCGCCGGCACGCCTCTCGGCTCTGCCGAGAGGCAGGACCAGGTCGGCATGCGGTATGCCGAGGCCTTCCGGGACCGCGGGATCCTGGCGGCTTTTGCCTATATTTTTTTGATCAGCATGTTTTATCACGGCGTGCGGCAGTGGCTGGGGGTGTATTTTGCGCAGGAACTGGGCCTGCGCCAGTTCCTTGTATCGATGGTCCTGACCATGGCGAGCATCGCCGGCATCTTCGGTGAGGCGCTGGGCGGGTTTTTGTCCGACCGCCAGGGGCGCATCCCGACACTCAAGATGGGCTTGTTTTTGATGATCCTGTCTTTGGGGATCCTTATCTTTTTTAAGGCCGTGGCCGCCCTTTTTGTCATCCTGCTCATCTGGGGGTTGGGATGGACGATGAACCACGCAGGGCTCTCGACGCATTTAACGGATTTGAACAAGCGCTACATCAAGGAGATATCAAGCCTTAACAGTTCCGTGCGGTTCGTCTCCGGCGGGCTGGGTGTGATCGTCGGCGGCTGGGTCATGCAGCGCGGGTTTGTGCTGGGTTTTGTGATTTTCGCGGTTGTCTTATTTTTGATGTATCTGCAGACAGATAGAATATTACAGGGGGAGAAAAAATGGAACAGTTGAAAGGGAAGGCAATCATCATCACCGGCGCCAGCCGCGGCATCGGCCGGGCCATCGCTGAAAGCCTGGCGAAAGAAGGCGTAAACCTTGTGATTGCGGCAAGGGGCAAAGAGACATTGGAGGCGACCGCGGCCGAGATCGCCAAAGCCTATGGCGTCAAAGTCCTGGCCGTGCCTTGCGACGTCAGCAAACAGGCGGACCTCGAGAATCTTGTCAAGGTTTCGATCAGGGAATACAAAAAGATAGATGCGCTCATCAATAACGCCGGCGTTTCCAGCCAGCATCCGTTTCACGAGCAACCCCTGGAGGACATCGAAAAGCTCATGTATACCAACTATTTCGGCTACGTGATGCTGACGCGTCTGATCATCAACCATTTTGTCGAAAACAAAGGCGGGGCAGTCATCAACATGGTTTCCGGCTCGACCATGGTCGATCCGCCGCCGAGGAATTTCATCGTATATACCTCTTTGAAGTGGGCCTTGCGTAAATTCGGCAAGGGGCTTTTTTGGGAGATGCGCGATTACGGCATCAAGGTGACATCGTTGCTACCCGGCGTGACAGACACGGAGCTGACGGGTAAGCTTAAAGATGTTTCCGAAGAACGGAGCCGGCTCATGTCGACGGAGGCGATCGAGAACGCCGTTAAGTTTGCCTTGACGGTTCCGGCGAACGTCTGTCCTCTGGAGATATCGGTCATCAATCAGCAAACGCCGTGGACAAAACCGGTCATTCCATTGAAACAAAATCACCCCGTTAAATAATAAGGAGTTAAGATCATGATTTATTCATGCAGAGATGCCCGGGAGCGCGTATCAAGGTTTTTCGGCAAGGTCCCGGCCAGGGCGGGACAATTGTTTTTTCTGTCAGTTTTACTTGTGGCAGGCTGTGTTCAGGCCCAGGATACGCCGAAGGCTTTTGTCCTGGATGATTTCGAAGGGCCGATCGTCATGGACCCCAAGGAGGGGACCATCGACGCCGGCGCAGGAAACGGTTCCAGCGTGACCGTCAGTGCCGATAAAGAGAACAAAAAGTCCGGCGAGCAGTCTCTGAAGATCGATTATGATGCCGTCGGCGGCGGATATATCTGGGTGGCGCGGGGATTTAATCTGGATGTGAAGGGCGCGGACCGTTGGACGAAAAAACCGCAGGATATCGCTTGGTCGAGCTACGGCGCGATCAGCTTTTATCTCTACGGCACGGCGTCGGGCATGCGGATGGCTTTCGATGTCAAGGACGCAGGCGGCGAGATGTTCCGTTTTATGGTGACGGATGACACAAAAGGCTGGAAGCAGGTTATTTGCCCCTTTGACCAGTTTTTCCCGAGGGGTGATTGGCAGCCTCCGACCGCGGATGTCAACGGCACCCTGGATTTCCCCATCATGAGTTTTCAGTTTGAGCCGATCGCCATCGCCAAGGGTGCGATCGATGTGGATGATGTCAGCCTGGAGCCGTTGAATTGAATGAGGCCATAACTTACGCAAGCAAAGCGTGCGTAAGTTGTGTGGCCGAATTCTGACTCGCGCAGGCAACTTATGTCGTTCCAGAAGATGAACTCCATAAGTTGCGCGCTCATAAAATGATCATAGACGCCCATAGTCACTGGTTGCCGCAGGAAATCACGAGTTGCGCCCATTTTTACTCCAAGGCTTGGGGTGATATCGAAGCCCAGCTTAAAGCCATGGAAGAGGCTGGGGTCGACCGCGCGGTCCTGAGCTACCCGACTTCCGACGCTTTCTTGCGCCTGGGGAGTTTAAAGCAAGTGGCGCAGGTTTATAATGAAGGGGTGGCCGCAATCTTGCGAAAGTACCCCGATAAATTTATCGGTGCGGCCGTGCTTCCGGTCGACGACAAGAAGGATATGATCGATACCTATAAGCGGGCGTTGGCTGATCTGGGTTTTCGCGCCGTTTCCCTGGCGACCAGCACCAACGGCGTGTTTTTGGACGACCCGCGATATTTCGATCTCTATGCGTTGGCACAGGAACAAGGGGTGCCGATTTTTGTCCATCCCCAGATCGTCAAACCTATCGGGTCCGAGAAGGTTGAAGATCCGCTCCTGACGCCGGTGATCGAGTATATTTTTGAAACGACCATGTGCGTGGGCAAGCTGCTCATGTCGGGCGTTTTCGAGAGGTTCCCGAAACTCAATTTTGTCTTTACCTATTTCGGCGGGGTGACGCCTTTCATCGCGCACCGCTATGATGCGACATACACAATGCTCAGAGGGGTTAATTTCGTCCGGGACCTTGGCGGTCTCCCATCGGCCTATCTCAAGCGTATCTATGTGGATACCAGCGGAGACGAGACCATGGCGAACTATATGTCTTCGCTGGAACTTTTTGGACCTGGACATATTGTGTGGGGCAGTGATTATCCGGCGAAGAAGGACGTCAAGGGGTCCATGGGGATCTTGAATAATCTGGACATAACGGAAAAGGACCGCCAAGACATCTTGGGTGGGACCTTAGAGAAGATTTTCCAAGAAGTAAGGTTGTAAAACCTGCTATAGGCAAAATTAAGGAATAAGCGTTGACTCCTCGCTTGAGCACTTGAAAATTTCTGCCAGGATCGGCTTCGCCGTGTCGGCATAAATTTTCTGCCTGGCAAAACAGAGTTTTGCCGAAGCTCGGAGTTAACCCCACAAGGGGGTAGGCCTTCCTCATACCATTAAAGGAAGGGCCTAATTTTGAAAGGTAAAACTACCTCGGTATAGGCAAAATTAAGGAGGATACGAATGAAGATTTTATTTATTCAGCCACCGTTGGGCGCCTGGGCGACGTGGGGAACGCATAAAGCCATCAACATCGGTCATGCGCAGTTAGCGGGTTTCTTGCGGCAGCATAACCCGGATCTGGAATTGGCTGTCTTGGATTGCCGCGCCCACGGGCTGACGGAAGCGCAGATGCTCGACAAGGTGGGGGAGTCCGGTGCGGACATCGTGTATCTCGGTGATATCCTGCACACGACCGGCGGGCTCGCCGTCGTTTTCATTTACAACGAAGCGGCGCGCAAGATCAAAGAACGCTATCCTCATGTCAAGATTATCGTCGGCGGCATCTTCTACGCCTCGGCGTCGGAATTCACGATGAAGGAAAATCCGCACCTGGATTTCTGTATCGCAGGAGAAGCGGAGCTGACGTTGAGCGAGCTTTTAAAAGAGCTGGCCAAGACCAAGCCGAACATCGCCGGCGTCAACGGCATCTGTTGGCGCGATAACGGCAAGATCATCCTCAACGCCTACCGGCCGCTCATCCAGGACTTAAACACCCTGCCCATGCCGGCATACGACTTGTTCCCGATGGATGTCTATGTCAGCCATACGTATTGGAAGAATTATTCGGAAACATGGAATTCGCGCGGCTGTCCGGCTGCCTGTACCTTTTGTTATGAATGGGGGCAGTATGATCCCCGGGGCCGCCAGGACCTGAAAAATTACAGGTATCGTTCCGGCAAGAAGGTCGTTGACGAGATGGAGTTGTTGTATGACAAACATGGCACGCGTGTCATCGTCATGATGGACGATACGTATAACGTGTATCGTTCGCGTGTGGAAGAGACGATTGAGGAGTGCCTGCGCCGGGATATCAAGATGAAATGGATGCCGCTGGGCAGGGCGCCGTATTTTATCCGCGATATCGATTTGTTCAAGGACTTGCGGCGCGCCGGCTGTTTCATGTGCCTCGTGGGCCTGGAGGTCGCCGATGATGAGGAATTGCGCAAGATCAAGAAGGGCATTACCGTCGAGCAGGTCAAGGAGACGGTGGCCAAGCTCAGAGAGGCGGGCATCGCGACCGTTCTGACCTGGATGATGGGCTTTGAGGATGATAACGAAGAGAAGATCAAGGCGCGCTTTGCGGCCGTCGATGAGGTCGATCCGGACATCATCGCCCTGCAATTCCTGACGCCGATTCCCGGTTCGCCGATCTGGGATGAAGCGACCAAAAAAGGCCTTCTGCGCCTGGAAGACCTCAACAAAAAGATCAGGCAGTGGGATTTCCATCAGCCGATCATCCCGACGAACCACCTGACGGTTCCGGAAATAGCGGACCTTGGCTCTTGGGCGTTCCGCGAGTTTTATTCAAAGCCCGGCCGCATCCAGAGGGCCATGCATAACCGCAATTACGATCCTCTCGTCGGCCTGTGTGTGAAGGATTTTATGAATAACGTGAGCCATTTCGAGAAGGAATCTCACGGCACAAGGTCTTACGTCGGCAAGGAGTGAGCCGCCGGACCCAGGCGGTCCCCCATGATGTTTTGCGTAACGCAGACGCCGCTGAAAACGGGTGTGGGCCGGCGTATTCTGGCTCTTGGCACGGATACGCGGCCGGCACTTTGCTGGGTTGATGAAAAGATCCTGTTCCATCTGTCCCCCCGGCGCAAGGCGGACGATGACGATGTTGAGGAATTTTACCGGCAGGCGGTTGCCTTGATCGCCCGCAGATATCGGGCGCGCCCGGCTGTCGTTGCTTTTGATCCGCATCCGCTTTTTGCCTCCCGGAGGTTGGCGCCTTTTCTTCAAGAGAAGTTTTTTCCTTCCGCGCGTCTGGCGGCCGTTTATCACCACTGGGCCCATGTGGCCAACGCCGTCCTGGACATGCGTCCGCGGGGCCCTTTTATCGGTGTGGCTTTTGACGGAACGGGTTTCGGCGCCGACAGCCGGATGTGGGGCGGTGAATTTTTCTACTGCGGCATAAAAGGTTTCGAGCGCGCCGCCCATCTGGCCTATCAGCCTTTGGCCGGCAATGAAGCGGCGATCCGGGAGCCGTGGCGTATCGCCTACGGGATCCTCAGAACAGCGGGCGCCCGCCGCACCCCGTTTTCTGGGAAGGTCCCCGCCAAGACAATCCGTCTCGTCGACCAGATGATCGTCCAGGGGTTCCAGACCCCGCTTTCATCGAGCGCGGGCCGCCTGTTTGATGCGGCGGCGGCGCTTTTAGGTTTGGCGATGACGGTCGAAAAACAGGCCCAGGCCGCGCAGGCCTTAGAGGCGGCGGCCGCATCATGCGTCGAGGATGTGCCTGGCTATGCGATCCCCGTCGTCCAGGGGGACAATGGCTGTCTGGTTCTGGATACAGGGCGTCTTTTTATCGCGATGCAGCGGGACCTGACGCGCCGTGTCGCTAGAAATGTTATTGCCATGAAATTCCATCATGCCCTGGCGGAAGGCATTTTTCTCGTCTCCAAGCGCCTTTCCCGCAGATACGGCGTTTCCCGCGTCTATGTGTCCGGCGGCGTATTTTTGAACAGGATATTGACGCAAAAAGTGAGACAATTGTTTGAAAAAAGCCGGCTGCGCCTGGTTGTGCCGCCGCCGGAATTGATGACGGATGAGGCGATCGCGCGCGGCCAGATTGGATATTGTTTGATGAGACGATCTGGGGTTGATGATAAGAAATAACCAAATCCCAAGAAACAAAAACCAAGCAATTTCTAATCACCAAAAAGCAATAACCAAACCGACATTTTTTAAATAGTTTTTTGATCATTGGTGATTGGATATTGGGATTTGTTTAGAGCTTGTGTCTTGGTTATTGGTGATTTTTGACATGTACTGGAAAGCGAGCTCATGATATGTGTTTGGCGGTTCCCATGAAAATTGAGACTATAGAAAAGACAGATGCCCTGGTCAGCGCGGGCTCTCTGAAGGCGCGCGTCAATATCCAGTTGCTGCCATCTTTAAAAAAAGGCGACTATGTCCTTGTCCATGCCGGCATAGCGATTGAAAAGATCGATCCCAGGAAAGCCAGGGAGGCGCTCAGGCTTTATCGTGATGTCGCGCGCAAAAGCAGGATGGAAGAAGCATGAAGTACGTCGATGATTTCAGGGGATCCAGGGCTTGTCTTGCCATGGCGCGCCGGATCAATGCCGCCGCCGGGGACCGCGAATACCGGATCATGGAGGTTTGCGGCACACACACGGCAGCCATCAGGCGTTTCGGCATTCCCAGCATGTTGTCAGGGGGCATCCGGTTGATCTCCGGGCCCGGTTGCCCTGTTTGCGTGACCAGCGACGCTTATTTGCGGAATGCTTTTCGGATGGCCGCCCAAAAGAACGTGACGATCGCGACATATCCCGATATGCTGCGCGTTCCTGCCGGCGGCGAATCACTGCAAGACCTCAGGGCCCGGGGCGCCGACATCCGTCCTGTGAATTCCGCTTTGGAGGTTTTGGAGATTGCCGGAAAATTAAAAGACAGGATGGTCGTTTTCCTGGCCGTCGGCTTTGAAACAACGGCCCCAGCCACCGGCATCCTGGCCCAAAGGGCGCGCCAGGAGCGGATCAGGAATTTAAAGATCTATTCTGCGCACAAGACGATCCCTGCGGCCCTTTTGAACCTGGGCAAAGACAAGACGCTTTGCCTCGACGGATTCCTTCTGCCGGGCCATGTCAGCGTTGTGATCGGTGTGCATGGCTACAGGCAGGTGATGCGTTCCTTGCGTCTCCCTGGCGTGGTCACCGGTTTTGAACCGCTGGATATCCTTTCGGCGATTGCTGCGATCGTCGACGCCGCCAATCATCACAAGACGATCCTGGAGAATGGCTACGGCCGGGTCGTAAGGGAAGGCGGTAACGTGAAAGCAAGGTCGCTGTTACGGGAAGTTTTCGTATCGAAAGACAGCCTGTGGCGCGGCCTGGGCCTGATCCCCAACAGCGGTTTGTTCCTGCGTAAACCCTATGATTCCCTGGATGCGCGGCGCGCCTTCGGCCTTAAGGAAGAAGGAGGGCGGGATGCGCGCAACGGCTGTCTGTGCGCCGGAGTGCTGACAGGCAAGATCGAGCCTTCGGCATGCCGCCATTTCGGCAGACAATGCACCCCGCGAAAGCCGCTGGGGCCTTGCATGGTCTCGCGGGAAGGCACGTGCAGGGCATTTTTTGAGACGTCATGACAGAATATATATCTCTTTCCCATGGCTCGGGCGGCGCGCTGACGCAAAAACTCATTCGTGAGATCTTTGCCGCCGCTTTTGATAATGCTTATTTGAGGAAGCTCGATGACGCTTCGGTCGTGACGCTCGCCCGCGGCCGCTATGCGATGACGACGGATTCTTTTGTCGTGGACCCGATCGTTTTCCCCGGCGGCGACATTGGCAAGCTGGCTGTTTGCGGGACTGTCAACGACCTGGCGTCCTGCGCGGCCGAACCAGGGTATCTTTCGGCTTCTTTCGTGATCGAAGAAGGATTGTCCCTGGATGTCCTGAAGTCTGTCGTCTCTTCCATGGCGCGCGAAGCCAGACACCAACATGTGCCGATCGTCACCGGAGACACAAAGGTCGTGCCCCGCGGCAAAGCCGATAAGCTTTTTATCAATACGACAGGGATTGGCTTGGTTCATAAATCATTGGAAGCAAAAATGATACGTCCTGGAGACAGGATCCTGATCAATGGGCCGATGGCACAGCACGGATTAAGTGTCCTGGCGGCCAGGCAGGGATTTGAAAGTGAGGAAGCCCTAAAAAGCGATTGCAAATCCCTATGGGCTATTGTAAAATTATTACTTCAAGAACATGTCGATGTGCGTTTTATGCGGGATCCGACACGCGGCGGTGTCTCTGCAGCAGCCAATGAGATTGCCCAGTCGAGTGGTTTCTCTCTGGCTCTGATCGAAAACAAAATTCCCATCACCGCTTCCTGCAAATCTTTCTGTGAAATATTAGGCTTAGAGCCGTTGGATATCGCCAATGAAGGCAAGATGCTCTTTATTATCGGCGAAAAAGACGCGCTCCGTGCGTTGAGGATTTTAAAGGCAGTTCCGTCGTGCCGCCGGGCTTCGGTCATCGGAGAGGTTTTGCCTGAACGGAGGGCGAAGGTTTATCTCAAGACGGTGGCCGGGGGTTCCCGGGTCCTGGGGATGCCGGTCACGGAAGCGCTTCCGCGGATCTGTTGAGTCATGCATGAGACGGGATTGATCAAGAACATGCTCGAGGCGGTCCACCGGGTCCAGGAAGAACACGGAGGCCGCAAGATCGCTGTGATCACCGTCGAGATGTCGGCGTTCGGCGGGTGGGATGAAGAACATTTCCGGGAGCATTTTCGGGAAGCAGTCCGTGGAACGCCATGGCAGGCCGCGCGCCTCGATATCAAAAAAGTCATGATGGGGCCGGAGGCAAAGCTGACAAGCGTCACATTTGAGGAAGATACACTCGGAGTTGATCCCACAAGGGGGTAGACCTTCGCAATACCAAATAAGCGAAGGGTCTAATTCCGCCAGAGGCGGAATGATTAAGGAAATAAACGTTACTCCTCGCGTAAACATCTTAGCAATATCTGTCTGCGACCAGTCCTCACAGAGTTCGGACGGGCATCCAGATATTTACAAGATACGCTCGCCTGCCTGCCGGCAGGCAGGGAGTTAATTCCGCCAGAGGCGGAATTAAGGAGCTCTTATGAAATATGCGATCATACCCAAGACAGATATGCCCCGGTGGTTCGATTCGTTGAAACGCCACGGCAAGATCTTCGGACCGAAGAAGAAAGAACACCAGTATGTCTTCCGTCCCATCAACGAGTTCGAAGAGATGTCCCTCGTCTATATCCCGACGATCCTGCCTCCGAAGAAATATTATTTTCCTCAAAAAGAAGCCCTGCTGAAATTCAGTATTGATCCTTACAAGACGGACAAGGCCATCAAGGAGTTCGAAGAATTCATTTTGTTTGCCGTCCACACATGTGACATCGCCGGCATCCAGTGCATGGATGTGGTCTTCAATGACGCCCCGGCAGACCCGAACTACCTGAATCGCAAAGAAAAGATGACGATCATCGGCCTGGAGTGCATGTCTTATTGCGATTCATATGCTTCTTGCACCGCGGTCGGTAACCATGTGCCCCGCGGAGGCTACGACATCATGCTGACAGACCTGGGTGACGCCTACGCTATGCACGTGAATTCGGAAAAAGGCGAGAAGCTTGCCGCAGGCAAGAGCTATATCCGCGAGATGAGCGAGGCGGACAGGGGGCGTCTGAAGAGGGCCCAGGACGAGAAGCTGAAAAAATTCCATAACGAATTTAACGGCGATATCAAGTCCGTTGAAAGGGCCTTTGATGACGGTTTCTTCAGCTCTGTCTGGCAGGACGTGGGACGGCGGTGTGTCGGCTGCACCAATTGTACGGCGGTCTGCCCTACCTGTTATTGTTTCGATATCGCCGATGAGATGAGCATGAATCTGAATGACGGCGTGCGGGCCCGGACGTGGAGCTATTGTCAGATGGACGATTTTGCGAAGGTCGCGACAGGAGAAGATTTCCGTCCTGGCCGCGACGGCCGCCAGCGCCACAGATACTACCGGAAGTTTAAATACCCTGTGGCCAAATACAATAAATATTTCTGCACGGGCTGCGGCCGTTGCACGCGCACCTGCATGGCCAAGATCAGCCTGATCGAGACGGTCAACGGGCTTCTGGATGAAAGGAAGGGCGCATGAAGACGGAAACATCCTATCAGGAATTACTCAAGACTTCTCCCTATAAGCCGGTCAAGGCAAAGATCGTCAAGACAAACAAATATACGGAGTTTGAGAAGCTGTTCCGTATCGAGCTCGACGGCAAGAAGGACCTTGAGCATGTGCCGGGGCAGTTTGTACAGGTTTCGTTGTTCGGCGTCGGCGAAGCGCCTATCTCCGTCTGTTCATCTCCAACGGAAAAAGGATTTTTCGAATTGACGGTCCGCCGGGTGGGCGGCTTGACGACCGCCATGCATAAGCTGGAGACAGGCAGCGTCCTGGGGATCCGCGGGCCGTTCGGCAAGGGCTTCCCCCTTGATGCGATGCGGGGTAACGATCTTTTGGTCGTCGCCGGCGGTTTAGGCATCGTGCCGCTGCGTTCCCTCATCCATTATATTTTAGACCAGCGCAAGGATTTCGGGGATGTCCAGATCCTCCTGGGTTGCAAAACGCCCAAGGACATGCTTTTTGGAGAGGAAGTCGAGGCCTGGCAGAAACGGGCGGACATCAAATTCAACTGCACGGTGGACCGCGCAGACCCGGATTGGAAGGGAAATGTCGGTTTGATCACGAGTCTCATCCCCGGCGCGTCGATCGAGCCCAAAAAGACCTATGCGGTGGTCGTCGGGCCGCCGATCATGTATAAGTTCGTGATCGTCGAATTGCTTAAAAAAGAGATCCCCGGGCATCAGATCATCGTTTCGCTGGAGCGCAAGATGAAGTGCGGGCTGGGCAAATGCGGCCATTGCCAGATCCGCGGTGTCTATGTCTGCCAGAGCGGTCCGGTTTTTACCTATAACGACCTCCAGCAGATGGAAGGGGAGTGCCACGAGGGAGAATGCCATGTCAAAGCCTAAAGTCGCTTTTTTTGAGTTTACGGATTGCGAAGGATGCCAGCTGCAGGTGGCGAACCTCGGGGTCGACCTTCTGGAATTGACGAAGGCCGTCGATATCGTGAATTTCCGCGAGATCATGAGCGAAGAGGGGCAGGAGTATGATGTCCTTGTCGTCGAGGGGAGTATTGCCTCCAAGCACGATGAAGAGAGGCTCAAGGCGGTCGCCGCCAAGGCCAAGGTGATCGTAGCGCTCGGCGCGTGCGCGGCGACAGGCGGGGTCAACAATTTGAAAAACCTGAAATCCATTGAAGAGCAAAAGAAGATCGTCTACGGCGATGTGGATCCTGTGAAGGACGCCATTCCGGCCAAGCCGATCGATGCCGTCGTGAAGGTGGATTATTATGTCCACGGTTGTCCCATTCACGGGCCCGAGTTCGTGAAGGTCATGCAGTGCGTGTTAATGGGCAAGCCTTATCAGGTCCCGGCATATCCTGTATGCGTTGAGTGCAAGCAGAATGAGAATGTCTGTTTGTTTGACAAAGGGCAGTTTTGCCTCGGTCCCATTACGCGTGCAGGCTGTAATTCGTGGCTGCCGAATAATGGTGTTCCGTGCGTCGGTTGCCGCGGCCTGATCGATAACCCGGCCGCCAACGCGCAGAAAGATATTCTGGAAAAATACGGCCTGACGGTCGAAGGGATCATGGATAAATTGACGCTTTATTGTAACGCCCAGAAAGAGAGGGCCAAATATGACAAAGAGTTCAAGTCCTAATCCAGAAAGGATGGCCCACCGCATTCCACATAGCGGAGGGGCTAAGGACGTTAAAGTCGACGTTCATTACCTGACGCGCGTCGAAGGGCACGGCGACATCACAGTAGACGTCCGCGCCGGCGAGCTTAAGGAGTGCAAATTCAAGGTCATCGAGTCGGCCAGATTTTTCGAGACGATGTTGCGCGGCAGGTTGATCTATGAAGCTCAGCATCTGACCTCGCGCATTTGCGGCATCTGCGCCTGCGGCCACAGCCTGGCGTCGATCAAGGCCTCGGAAAATGCGCTCGGCGTCGTCCCCCACGAGGATACGCTTCTTTTGCGTAAGCTTTTGCTCCATACCGAGCAGATGGACAGCCATGTCCTGCATGCCTATATCCTTGTTGCGCCGGACCTTTTGGGCGTCAAGAGCATCATGCCCCTGGTGAAGACCCACAGGCCTGTCATCGAGCGGGCCTTCCGCATGAAAAAACTTTCCGACTGGGCCGGGGAGATCCTGGCCGGCCGCCATACCCATCCAATCTCTTTTGCCATCGGCGGTTTGACGAAGATCCCCGAGAAGGCCCATCTGCAGAAGCTCCGGGAGATGATGGTGGAGGCGCGCGCAGATTACGCCGAGACGGTCGAGCTTTTCAAGAAGCTTTCATTGCCGTCGTTCGAGCGCAAAGGGCAATATGTGGCGTTGTCGAGCCCGGATGAATATGCGTTTTACGACGGAAAGATCAACGTCAACGGTGAAAAGCTTGTCGATCCCCAGGACTATCTTTCCGTGATCAAGGAAGAGGTGCGCGATTATTCTTCCGCGAAATTCGTGACGGTCAACAAGGCGCCCTACATGGTGGGCGCGCTTGCCCGTTTCAATCTCAACGGCGATAAACTGGACAAGAAATCGAAGGAGATCGCTTCCTACCTCGGCCTCAAGCGGCCCTGTTACAATACCTTCATGAACACCGTGGCCCAAGTCGTCGAATGGGGGTATTGCCTGGAAGATTCTATCGCCATCCTCGAGAGGCTGATCAAGAACGGCATCAACGAGGAGAAGGTCCTGGTGACGATGTATCCGAAAAAAGACCAGTGGCCGGTCAGGACGCGCGCCGGCCGCGGCGTCGGGACGGTGGAAGTGCCGCGCGGTATCCTCTTCCATGATTACACGGTCGACGACCACGGGCTTGTGAGCGCCGCCAACTGCATCATTCCCACAAACCAGAACATTAATAATCTCGAGGCCGACATGAAGAAGATCGTTCCGGAAATCGTCGGCACTCAGGACGAGGAGGAGATGCGCCTGACGCTGGAAATGCTGGCCAGGGCCTACGACCCGTGCATTTCCTGTTCGACACACTTGCTCGATGTTAGATTCATCTCGTAACATCGCCGTCATCGGACTGGGAAATACCCTGCGTCGAGATGACGGCGTGGGGATCCACCTTCTTGCCGAGCTCGAGAATGAGCTGAAAAGGAACGATATCTCTTTTCTGAATTTCGGGATCGCAAGTTTCGGCCTGGTTAATTTCCTGAGCGAATTCCGCAAGGTCCTTTTGATCGACGCTATGGATGCGGGGCTGGCCCCGGCCACCGTAAAGGTCTTTCGCCTGGAAGATGCCTATATTTATACCGGCCAGAACAAAATTTCTTCGCATGAGATAACGCTGGCGGATCTCTTGGGGGTTTGCAGGATCCTGGGCCTGACGACCGAAGTCCAGGTGGCTGGTGTCCAGGTGAAGGATGCCTCCTACGGCCTTGAGATGACGCCTGAACTGGAAAAGGCCAAGAGCGGCATCGTCAGGAATATCAAAGAGCTCGTCCTCTCTTGGCTTGAGGAACGAGAGACCCGCAAGGAGTGATCCGCGCCCGCCAGCCGCGCGTCCTATCATGATTTCATTCACAACCGCACGAAAGATCGTCTCCAGGCACCTGCCCCGTCCCAGAACCTGTCGCCTTGAACTCGTCAAAGCCGAAGGAAGTTTTTTGAGCCGCGATATCGCGGCGTCCGCGGATGCACCTGCGTTTGACAGGGCTGTCATGGATGGTTTTGCCGTGCGCAGCCGGGATACGGCGGATGCGCCGGTTGTTCTGCGGGTCGTTGGTTTTATTCCTGCCGGGAAAACCTTCTGTCGCCGGGTCGGCGCCGGCGAAAGCGCCAGGATCGCCACAGGCGCCATGATGCCGCCGGGCGCAGATGCCGTCATTAAAAAGGAAAACGTGCAGGTTCTCGCTGATGGGCGGCTGCGGGTATCGCGCCGCGTCCGCAAGGGCGAGGATGTTTATCCCCGCGGCCGCGATTACAGGAAAGGAGCGTTTCTTCTCCGGCGCGCAACGTTGTTGAATCCGGCGCGTATCGCCCTTCTGGGCTCCCTGGGGTGCGGCAGCGTCGAAGTCTTTGCGACTCCCCGCGTCGCCTTTTTGACGACGGGGGACGAGATCATCGGGCCCGGCCGCCCGCCGCGCCCCGGCCAGGTCTATGACGCGACCAGGCCGATGATCCTCTCCGGTTTGTCGCGCATGGGCGTCTTGTGCGAAGACTTGGGGCATGTCCGCGACAGCGCGGCCCTCCTGGACAAGAAGGTCCGTCAGGGATTGGAACACGACATCCTGATCGTGACCGGAGGCGTCTCGGCGGGCGAAAGGGATTACGTGCCGGGGGTATTGGCCAAGAACGGCGTTACCTGCCTTTTTCATAAAGTCCTGATTCGGCCGGGTAAGCCCTTGTGGTTCGGATGCCGCCGGAATCAGATGGTTTTTGGCCTTCCCGGGAACCCCGTGGCGAGCCTCGTGACATTCATGTTATTTGTCAAGCCGGCCATAGAATACCTGCAAGGAAGAGGTGCGTTTTCCTTCTTGCGAGGTATTTTGTCAAAAGATGTGTATAATGAAAG